>Ga0210086_1000033_pt1 | contig 91980 bp, 72 predicted proteins | sample China_Galinas_PW_3_FD_184867 | JGI IMG/M metagenome (GOLD analysis project Ga0210086, IMG submission 184867) | Wetland microbial communities from San Francisco Bay, California, USA, that impact long-term carbon sequestration - China_Galinas_PWB_D2... | ecosystem: Environmental > Aquatic > Marine...
CTTTTCCCGCCTGCTTTTACCGCCGAGATGGCCAAAAAGACTGGGGCGGCTCCGGTCTGGGTTCTCAAGCTCACCATCGGCGGCAGCGACTTCTACTTAAGCGACAACGCCTTTACCATCGCCGGCTGGAACGGCGGCGTCACCACTCTACCCTGGATCAGCCAATGGGGGCAGCTGACCGAGGGGCTGCAGAACTCGTTGAACGAAATCCTGGTCGCCGACATCGAGGTCGATCTGCTGGTCGATCTGGATGCCGCGCCCAATATGGCCGACCTGGCGACCGCCAGCGATCTGGAGCGTTCGCCGGCCTCGATCTACTTCTGGCTCCGTGGCCTAGACCCCGCCACCGATCCGCCCCAGGAGATGGCCCGCCTCTACGTTTACGACGTGTCGATACCGGATGAAACCAGCGTTCATCTGGTGCTGCAGGATGAGACTCTGCGGCTGCGTGGCTATGTCGGCACCAAGACCACCCGGGCAGATTACCCCAGCGCCGACCCCGACGATGTCGGCAAGATCATCCCGATCCCCTTTGGAACCGTAAAGCGGCTGCCGGCCCTGGCCGTCGACGCCGGCGTGCAGACCAGTCTGCCGAACAACGTCAACGCCACCACCGCCACGTTGCCGGTCTCCGACACCACCGGCCTGAGCGTCGGCATGGTCCTGCAGATCGATGACGAGCAGGTTTCGATCGACGCCATCGACGGCGACGAATTGACGATGACCAGAGGCGTTAACACCACAATTGCCGCCACTCACTTGAAAGGGGCAATCGCCTGGCAGGTCAAAACCGAGTTCGCTTACCTGGTGGCCGACTGCCCCGTCGATTCGATCGACAAGGTGTTCGGCGTGGTCGGCCAGGCCGAGGTTGATATCAGCGCCATCGCCACCGGCTACACCGGGCAGAGTGGCGACGAGCATGCCAGTTACCCGGGGATGGCGTTGGTCACCCTGCCGGGGTACATCACCGTCAGTCAGGCAGTCGATCTGCTGCTCAATGACGGCATCACCATCCAGGACACCCTCGGCGTGTTGGATTCGATCGGCATCGATGACGGCATCGGGGTCGATGATCTGATCACCATCCTCAACAGCCTCGGTATCAGCGACGGCCTGACGCTGGTCAACTCCCTGGGGATCGGCGACACCCTGACCATCAACGACACCATCGGCATCGACGATCTGCTGACCATCCTTGACAGCATCACCGTCGATAACGGTCTCTCGCTGCTCGACACCCTGAGCGTTTCCGACCTGATGACCATCATCGACACCCTGGGGGTCAGCAACAATACCCTGTCGGTCTCCGACACCATCTCGGTCAGCAACGGCACTTTGGCCATCAGCGACGGTATCACTGTCAACGATCCAGGCCATACTCACGGTGGATCGACCCTGACCGGCTGTTGCCCATTGCAGGAGGCGGTAGTTACTGCGGGAACCGTGGACTTTCCCGACAACCTGATCGATGGAGTCATGGACACGGTTGAATATCTGCATACGACCGACACGGTCCGCTGCGCACGGGTGACCCCGTTTAGTTTGGCAGGAACCCCGATCCGATATCGTGGTGCGGTACGTTATGGAGGGTTCAGTTCGGGTTACACCTATGCGGTGAAATACGGCCTGGGCTCAGCAAATCTGACAGGTGCGGCATCCAGTACCCCGGTCACTGTCTATACCGGCTGGGTCACAATAAGCAGTTGGAACGATTTGGTCAATAAAACCCTTTACCTTTCTGGAGGAACCTCTCCTTACAGTACTGGGGTGCGCGACGCCTGGTTCGAAGTGGAATACTCGACCGACACCTCCAACACCGACGCCAATGTCAGCAAAAGTGGAACCGTCACCAAAAGCGGCAGCGTAGCTAAAAGCGGAAGCGCCTCGCTGAGCGGAAGCGTCGGGAAGACCGGCGGGGTCGATCGTTCCGGAGCTATTTCTCTGGACGGCTCGGTCGATCTGTCCGGCGATGTCACCAAGGGCGGCACTGTCGACCGTTCCGGCTCGATCGACAAAACCGGGACCGTTGACCGCGCCGGCTCCATCGATCTAACCGGCGATATTGATCGCTCCGGCACTGTCGACCTGACCGGAACCGTCGATCGCTCCGGAGCAGTCAGCAAGGTCGGAACCGTCAGCAAGACCGGAACCGTCGATCTGACCGGATCTGTAGCCCGTACCGGTTCGGTAACCTTGTCCGGGAATTCGACCGCCAACACATTGGTGGGTGATGTGGTGCTGGTGAACCTGACCCGCTATCGCACCCCGGCCCAGGCCTGCGATGATATCATCGCCCGCTGCGGCAGCTGGTCAGGCACCCGGCAGGTCGGCCCGTTGCCGAGCGGCTACGCCATCAACGGCGTCATCAACGATTACCGCCAGGCAATCGACTGGTTGACGACCATCGCCTTCCAGCTGCGCTGCTATTTCCGGGTGCTGCTCGGGGTGCCGACGTTGTACGTGCGCCCGGATACCGTTCTGTCCCTGCGCAGTGTTGCCGCCTGTCGCCAGGCGGACGGGAAAAAAACCATCGCCAGAAGCAAGACGGACTATACCGAGATCATCAATACCCTCAGCATCCTTTATGACCGCGACTGGTCGAAATCGTCCGGGGGCGATGCCTATCGCCAGGCGGTTAGTGACAGCGATGCCGACAGCATCACGGACTACGGCGTCCAGGAACGCCCCGACCTGTTCCAGTTCGATTTCGTCACCGGCCAGGCCATGGCCGAAAGCCTGCGCGATTTCTACCTGGCGCAATACAAGCGCCGCACCTGGATCTATGAGGTTGAATTGTACATTGACCAGGCCAACCTGCAGTTCGCCGATGGCATCGCCCTCGGTTTCCTGGCCGGCCAGACCGTCGAGCTCCAACAGGTGCAGTTGGCCCCCGGGGATTATCAGACAATGGATGTTGTGAGGGTGATCGGCAGGGGCTGAAAAAGGTATTGACAGCGCAGCTCACCTCAGATATAACCCGTTTCACGTTTTCGCTACAGAGGATTTTGAGCAAGATTCTCTCGGTTTTGTAGCCAAGAAATTGAAAAAGCGGATTAAAAACATGCAGTTGGCGAAAACTTGATCTTCCCCGATAGCTCAGTTGGTAGAGCAGGTGGCTGTTAACCACCCTGTCGCAAGTTCGAGTCTTGCTCGGGGAGCCAGACATTACAAGGACCCGCAGATTTCTTTCTGTGGGTCCTTTTCTATTTGTCCGAGGAAGCCGACCGAGCCAGTTTCTCCCGCGCATCCCTCATCCCGGCAAATATCGGACCGGCAACAGCATCGGGGAATGAATCAGGCAGGGCCCTGTTGACCTGGTCAATCACCTCATCCAAGCGTTCCAGGACCTCGGCAATAATCACTTCTATCCCATCGATAGAGAAGTGACACGCCTTTGCTGTCGAGAGCCAGTGGCGATAGAGCATGGCATTCCAGTCATAGTGACGATTTTTCCCAATCAGGGCCATTGCCATGTTCAATCGGCGTTGTTTAAGCTGTTTCTTCACCACTATTGGATAAGCTGAAATAACATCATAAAGCGGTGTAAGTCGAAACCCGCCGCCCGGCAACAGAAAAATACTGAAGTTTTTGGCATGGCCGTCTATGGCCCCCAGCAGCCAGAAAATCAGGTTCGCCGTCATGAACAATTGCCGGTCGGCCAGACTGTTTGCAGACCCCAGCAAAATATCCATTATCTGGGCAATGCCAGGTCCGCCATCGCTTTCGTATTTCAGAACCGGGGGAATATTCAGTGCCTGACACATGTCTTCCTGCGGTAAACGAATCAGCCAGGAGTCGTCTTTTGCCCAGCGGCGGTCGAAGCGCTCGACGACCAAAACTTTTGTGTCAGTGAACGAGAGCATTTCGGCATTGGCAACGGGTAGCCCGAACACCTTGAGGATAGCGTGGCAGAGCCATTCGTTTTCGACACTGTCAGTAAGATCGATCCCGCTGTGTTCAATTTGCCCGATCGGCAGCTTGAAGATGTGGCTGGTCGGTGTTGATCCCTTCGGTAGATGCCATTGGTCTCTGAGCTTGAGAAGGGCGGTTTTTTCCTGGGCTCCGGCAACAGAAATGCGAAAATCGTTATCTTCGCGCATCCCCAGAGGCATGGTCCGATAATTTTTTAAGGTTGTGGCGATGTCTTCATCGCTTAAGGGGTCCGCTTCGATGTTCTGGACATCGATCTGGCGGTCTTCAGGTAGAAGCTGCACCGCACCGACACAGTCCCTGCCGATGTGCCATAGCAGGTCAAAGCTTCTGTTCGAAGCAGCACCGAATCTTTTTTGAATCCGGTTTCTGATCGGTTGGCTATCCGGGAGCAGGTTGTCAAAATAATTCTCCACTCTCACGTCAGCATATGACTGCTCGGCCAGAGGCATCGAGAGGGACAGCGGCCGCCCTGAATCGCTTTCGAGCCAGGACATCGCGTAATTGAATTCAAGCCTGCCATTGGCTGGGCGGGTCAGAGTGCCGACCTTTTCCCCGTTCATGAAGGCGAATAGCTCTGATCTTTGGCGTCTGCGACCCATTTACCAGTTGTCCCCTTCGCCTCGGGCTGTGACTTTTTCTCTTGGCCGCACAGTCAGTTCCAATTCCAGCGCCGCCAGCAGGCGAAACAGGGTGTCAACGCGGGCATTGGACTCGCCACGCTCAATGCGCGAGATCATGGCCTGGGTGATCCCGACAAGGTTCCCCGCTTGTTCTTGGGTCAACCCTTTTCGGCTTCTGGCCGACTTGAGAATCTGGCCGAGAATTTTTGGTGAGGTGGCTTTCTGCATAGATTCTACTCCGCAGGATATGTCAAATTAGGAATAATATTAAAATATATCTAAAAAGATATAAAGTCAACATATGTCTAAAAAAGCATAAAATGGGAATATACTTAATTCGACATTTTGATCTTTAAGATTATTTACAAAGCCTGTATTTTAGCCATCTAACTCGACCCTTGAGTCTGCGCGGGGAGTTGGACCACTTCCTCCCATTGCCCGGAATCGGTTTCCCTGGCTGTTTTTTCTCGTCCTCGCCAGGTAATTATCTTTAAGGCGGACAGGAATTGACTTTTCAAAGGTAGCAGTGGGCCGGCCTCAAATGTTAACCCCGATTACACAAATAGCCGGCGCCGGGTCCAGAGCTAATTCGTGCCGTTCAATCCCCTCGAATCCCGCTGACTTCATTGCCGCCTCGATTCGGGTCGCCATTTCAATTGCGTTCGCTCTGGTGGGATTTTTCGAACGTGGCTGGTAGGTGGTGGCGACCATGCCGCCGGCAATAAGGCAATCACGAATCTGCCCGAATCCCTCGTTCAGATCAGACAGGAACTGCACGACATTCGCTGAGTAGACCCGATCAAAAGCTGCGGACTGCGCGGCCATGCCTGCAAGAGTATCCAGTCGTACCTCGGCCCGACCCGCCTTGATTTCCTCCGCGAGTTTTCCCTGGGCCTGCCGGATCATTACCGGTGAATGGTCGATGCCGACCACGTAGCCTTCCTGTATCTTTGCCGCGCAGGATTTGAGCGCAAGACCCGGTCCGCAGCCGATTTCAAGCACTTTATGGGTCGGCTCCAGAGCCAACAAACCAACCGTCCATTCATTCCTTTCGCGGTTGGATGGGCGGTTGGCCATGATGAATCCTGCCAGGTGACCAAGTAATCCATGTGGCTGCTTGAACTGGCCGATAACGCTGGAACGCAACGACATTGGCGGCTTCCTCCACTACCTTGAGCGACCGGTAAAAAGGCGCCAGATTACTGGCAAGACCCCGGCGGTCGCTAACAGAATGAGTTCCAAGGCTAGCGCGTGCTTAAATTTCATCGCTTGTTGGGACAGGATTTCGACGGCGAAAGTATTCCATCCCCAATGAAGACCGATACTCCCCATTGTGAGGACGGCAAGCGCGGCGAATAGTGTTCTGCCATGACGGTGGTGATCAAGATGACGGATTCCCATTACTGTCTCCTTGGGTGATTTGGTGAGCAATACGTATGTTCAGTTCCCCGAGTGCTACCTGCAGGCAGTGCAGGGATTCAGACGACATGACATCAGCGAGGCGGCGTATTGGCTCCTTTTCTCTTTCTTTGATGAGGGCAAAGGCCGTACGCCCTTTCCTCGTTAAGTCAAACAACGGGGAGCGCTTGTGGGCAGGATTGTCGAACGATTCGACCAGTTCGTCTGCCAGAAGAGCGTTCATAATGTTTTGAATATGCTGCCTTGATACGCTTCTGTTGTTGGCAATTTCCGGCACAGTCTGCCGACCGTTGGTCAGCAACGCCTCCATGACGGCGCGCATCGATGGATTGATATCCAAATCTTTGTGCAGTTGTTCGGCCAGCATTTTCAGCTGATTGAAGCAGGTGCGTACCTGGGTGAAGACGGCATAGAGTTTCTTTTCTTTCGATGTCATTGCAGTCATTTCCGGTCATTCTCTTTCGTGTCAGGTCGGGGGCTGATCTGAAGGAACCGCCATCCATCTGTCCTGATGGGAGCGGGGCGGCTGTCACATCAAGAGGGAAATCGATTTCCTTTATTGCCACTTCAAAATTTCGAGTCAGGCATCATGACAACCAAGTTGTCATGATTGGATTCTGCCATACGACAACATAGTTGTCAATATGTCTGTTGGAAAAATTTCTTTTCGGAATCTGATCTCCCCGACCGGCTGTTTCTGCAAGGCATTGATTGGCTTTGAATGGGTAAAATTTGCAAACTGATTCACGGAAATCTGCAGACCCGACATGAAGAACTAGATAATTACTGAAACGTTGTATTGACTATATCCGCATAAGCGGATATAGTTTTGATATGAAAAAAACCGCCCAACTTTTCAAAGCCCTTTGCGATGAGACCCGGCTCCGTATTTTAGCATTGCTCACCCATGGAGAGCTGTGTGTCTGCGATTTGATGGCGACTCTGGACCTGCCCCAATCGACGGTTTCACGTCATCTCGCCTACCTGAGGAATGCCGGGCTGGTGGAGGATCGCCGTCAGGGGGTCTGGATGTATTACCACCTGACAACACCCTCGTCAGAACTGGGAGATGTGGTGGCAAGTCTGCCGGAGCGACTGGCGACCCTGGAATCCGGGCAACGCGATCAAGAACTGTTGCGGGATCACCTGGCGCGCAAGACGACAACCGTTTGCGGCTGATTTTTTTTATAAATTATATCTGCCTATGCAGATTGATGGGATTTTAAATTGAGGGCTGCTGATGTTTACCCCTTTTGAAAAACTGGCCGATCTCCTGATTATCTCGCTGCTCGGCCTTTCGACCGACTCGCACCTAGGCGGCGCTCTGCATTTTTTTATCTATGACACACTGAAAATTTTCACTCTGCTCGTGGTCATCATCTTCATCGTCGCATTAATCCGATCATTCTTTCCGCCGGAGAAGACCAAACGCATTCTCGCTCGCGAGCGGGTCTATCTCGGCAATGGGGCCGCCGCCCTGCTGGGGGTGGTGACCCCCTTCTGCTCCTGTTCGGCGGTGCCGCTCTTCATCGGCTTTGTTGAATCGGGCGTACCGCTGGGGGTCACTTTCTCCTTCCTGATCAGCTCGCCGATGGTCAACGAAGTGGCGCTAGTCCTGCTTTACGGGCTGTTCGGCTGGCGGATCGCCGCGCTTTACCTGGGAACCGGGCTGCTGGTCGCGGTGCTGGCGGGGCTCCTGATCGGCCGGTTGCAGCTGGAAAGCTCTGTCGAAGACTATGTCTGGCAGATCAAGGTCGGGTCCGGTGAACTGGCGGTGCCGAGCTGGCCCGAACGACTGGCTTACGGTCGCCAGTATACGGGGGAAATCCTGCGCAAGGTTTGGCCCTATGTGGTTGTCGGTATCGGCCTCGGGGGATTCATTCACGGCTACGTGCCGGAGGATTTCCTGGTGCGCTATGCAGGGCCTGGCAACCCCTTTGCCGTACCGATGGCGGTGGTTCTCGGCGTCCCCCTGTACAGCAATGCCGCCGGGGTGATCCCGATCGTTCACGCCCTGATGGCAAAGGGCATGAGTATCGGCACCGTCCTCGCCTTCATGATGGCGGTGACGGCGCTCTCCTTCCCTGAGCTGGTCATCCTGCGCAAGGTTCTCAAACCCAGATTATTGGTGATCTTCGTCGGGATCATGACCGTCACGATCATCAGTGTCGGCTATCTTTTCAACCTGGTCCTGGTCTGAGGAGGTAGGACCACCCGCAACACAGGAGGCTCTCATGAAAAAAGTACAAATCCTTGGTACTGGCTGCGCCAAGTGCCAAAAACTGATGGAGAATGCCGAGCAGGCCGCTCGGACCCTCGGGGTGACTATCGCGCTGGAAAAGGTTACGGATATGGCTGAGATCATGAAATTCGGCGTCCTCAGCACCCCCGGGCTGGCCATCGACGGCAAACTGATCGCCTCGGGCAAACTGCTGGGTCCCGACGAAATCATTCCCCACCTGCGCTGATCGGGACAATGTCATGAAAAAACGCGTTCTCTTCCTCTGTACCGGCAACTCCTGCCGCAGCCAGATGGCCGACGGGATTATCAACCACGACTTCGGCGACCGGTTGGAAGCCTTTTCCGCCGGCACCGAGCCGCACGGGTTGAATCCGTTGGCGGTGCAGGTGATGGCCGAGATCGGCATCGACATCTCGAACAACAGCTCCGATCACCTCAGCCAGTATGAAGGGCAACCCTTCGACTACGTCGTCACCCTCTGCGGCGACGCCAACGACCGGTGCCCGCTGTTTTTCGGCGGGGTGCGGCGTATTCACATCGGTTTTGACGACCCGCCGAAGGCGACCGGCAGCGCCGACGATGTGCTCAATGTTTACCGGCGGGTGCGGGACGAGATCCGCGAACGGCTGGGGGCGTTTTTCCGCAAGGAACTGCAGAGGTCCTAATTTGCTCAGAAAGGAATGAGTCATGGAACACGGCCTGACAAAAAAACTTTCATTTCTTGACCGCTACCTGACCCTGTGGATCTTTCTGGCGATGTTCGTCGGGGTCGGCGTCGGCTGGCTGGTCCCGGGCGTCAAGGATTTCATCAACTTCTTCAGTGTCGGCACGACCAATGTGCCGATTGCCGCCGGTCTGATCCTGATGATGTATCCCCCTTTCGCCAAGGTCAGATACGAGGAGCTGCCGGACGTCTTCAGCAACAAGCGGGTACTCGGGCTGTCGCTGCTGCAGAACTGGGTCATCGGCCCGGTCCTGATGTTCATCCTCGCCATCGTTTTCCTCCACGGTTATCCCGAATACATGGTCGGCCTGATCCTGATCGGCCTGGCGCGCTGCATCGCCATGGTCATCGTCTGGAACGAGCTGGCCAAGGGCAACTCCGAATACGCCGCGGGCCTGGTCGCTTTTAACAGCATCTTTCAGGTGCTGTTCTTCAGCGTCTACGCCTGGTTCTTCATCACGGTGCTGCCGCCGCTGTTCGGCCTGCAGGGAGCGGTGGTCGAGATCACCATCGGTCAGATCGCCAAGAGTGTCTTCATCTATCTCGGGATTCCTTTTCTCGCCGGGGCGCTGACCCGCCTGGTCGGGGTCAAGCTCATGGGACGCGAGCGCTACCATGCCGTGGTGGTGCCGAAGATCAGCCCAATCACCCTGATCGCCCTGCTTTTCACCATCGTCGTCATGTTCAGCCTGAAAGGGGAGCTTATCGTCCAGATCCCCATGGACGTGGTGCGCATCGCCATTCCGCTGCTGGTCTACTTCGTAGTGATGTTCCTGGTTTCGTTCTATCTGGGAAAGAAAGTCGGAGCCGACTACAGCAGGACGACCACGCTGGCGTTTACCGCCGCCAGCAACAACTTCGAACTGGCCATCGCCGTGGCGGTGGCGGTCTTCGGGCTCAATTCCGGCGCGGCCTTTGCCGCGGTCATCGGACCGCTGGTGGAAGTGCCGGTGATGATCGCCCTGGTTAACGTCGCCTTCTGGTTCCAGCGGCGCTATTTCGCCCAGCCGCAGCTTCATCCATGAATTAATCCGCTGTCTCGTTGCTTAACAGGGATTTTGTGCGAGTGCCAGCCCGCTCCTTCAGAATATCTGTAACTTATTGAAAACGATGGCGGAATGTGGCATAGAATGCAGAAATCCCAAGAATTTTGATATATACTGATTGAAAATCGAGATTCGGCGATGATGATGTTTTCCGCGATGACCGAAGGCTTGTCTCTTGGTATTGCAATTTTATCAGGCTGATATTCCTTATTATTCCCAATATCCGGACGAAAGGCTGCCCATGTCGGAAAAACGGGATCTCAAACGCAGACGCAAGAGATTGAAACTTCGGTTCGGAGTTGAGTACCCGAAACGGGTCGCTTTCACCGAGGATGTTTCCGAACGGGGGATATTCATCATCACCGGCCAGCCGGAACGGCCGGGGACCAAACTGTTGCTGGAAATTTCTCTGCCGGATGATGAGCAGGTGATCGCCTTCGGCCGGGTGCGCTGGGCGAAAAAGGTTCCGCCCAATCTGGTGCGGGTGGCTAACAAAGGGGGGATGGGGGTTCTGTTGACCCACTTTGAAAGTGGCGAACAGGCATATAAAAAATTTGTCGCAGAGTTACGACATTAACTCCTTCCTGAATAATGAATGAATTCCAGATAAAAACTGAGCATCTGCCGGCGGTGGCTCCGGATCTGGTTCTGGTGCGGTGGGGGGATGGCGACTGGCAGTTGAAAAGCCTTTCCGAACGACTTGCCCGGTGGTTGAATGTCGATCCCCGGCAGGTGACGGGTCGCCTGCCGGGGGCGCTGTTTCCGCAGGCGGTTCCTCACCTGTCTGAACTGGCGTCCGAGGTTCTCGAACAGGGACATGACCTGACCGATATCAAGGTGCGCTTACGATCAGACCTGCCGGAACTGCTGGCCGATATCCAGTTTGCCGGCTTGACCGAGGATTACCTGGGGCAGCTGGTGCGCATCAACCTGCGCCGGGAGACCGCCGCCAGCCGGCTGGATACAAGTTTTCGCGGACTGGTCGGCAGCAGTCCGGAGATGCGCGAAGTGTTTCGCAAGATCCGTCTCTACGGCGCGTCCGACGCGGCGGTTATCATTACCGGTGAAACCGGCGCCGGCAAGGAACTGGTCGCGCAGGCGCTGCATGAGGAGAGTGCCCGTCGCGACGGCCCTTACGCGGCGCTGAACTGCACGGCGATCAGCGAACAGCTGCTCGAATCGGAACTGTTCGGGCATGAGCGGGGCGCGTTCACCGGTGCGGTACGCGAACATCGCGGATATTTCGAGCGCGCCAGCGGCGGCACGTTGTTCCTCGATGAGATCGGAGATATGCCGCTGCACATCCAGAGCAAGCTACTGCGCGTTCTGGAAGATGGCCGGGTGCAGCGGGTTGGCGGTGAGCAGAGCCGCCGCGTGGATGTGCGGGTGATCGGCGCGACCAATGTGCCGCTGGAGCAGGCGGTGGCCGAGCATCGTTTCCGTGCCGACCTCTATCATCGGCTGGCGGTGCTGCGGATTCATCTGCCGCCGTTGCGCGAGCGGGTCGAGGATATCCCGCTGCTGGCGGAAATTTTCCTGCAGCAGTTCAATGCCAAGTACCACAAAGGGGTGCAGCGCCTGACCGGCGAAGCGCTTCGTCTGCTGCAGTCCTATCTCTGGCCGGGGAACGTGCGCGAACTGAAAAATGTCCTTGAGCGGGTTGTGGTCGAAACCGAAGCCGAAGCGATCGGCGCCCGGGCGTTCGCCGAATGGATACAGGAACGCCAGCAGTTCGCTCCGCAATCCGTATCCCGTCCGCAAAGTGAAAATACGCCGCCCCTGCCGGTAGTCATTCCCTACCCTCAACCAGCTGTTGAATCGATTCTCGACATCGATCCGCTGCCGACGGAGACGGTTCGGGGGCAGCGGGCGGACCTTTCAGCGGAACAGATTCGCCAGGCCTACCGGGCCGCCGACGGCAACCTGTCTGCCGCCGCTCGATTCCTGGGGGTGCACCGTGCAACCCTCTATCGCCATCTCAAACGTCTCGGTCTCGACCGGGATTCCCTGGCCTGATTTTCTCCGCCCCTAATTTTCGTTATTGTCTTTTTGCGACGTCGCACCTGTCGCAACTCAATTTTCCTGCGACAGATGGAACGTCGCAGATTGTCCAGCAATAGTTGCTGGGTTTCTGTAACTATTTGAAATTGTATATTTTGTAGATATTTTCTTAATTGGCATCCCCCTTGAAGTGGTAATGGCTACGAACGTGGACAACAACCAGAGACAATACACACAAGGAGGAAAGATTATGTTCGCTCTGCACATGTTTAACGAAATGGAAAATCTGCAACGCGAGATGGATCAACTGTTCCAAGGGCTCGGTTTTGCCCCGGTTCATGAAACCCGAAGTCTGGTTCCCGGTTTCAAATTGACCGATTCCGGAGAAACATTCACTGTTGCTGCCCCCCTGCCCGGGATCGATGTTGACAAACTGGAGATCAATGTCGTCGGTCGCCGGCTGAACATTTCAGGTGAAAGCCAGGCGAGGGAAGTCCCGGAAGATGCCATCTGGCACCGTCAGGAGCGAAACGCCGGCAGTTTCCGGCAATCGATCAATCTGCCTGAACAGGTGGATGCCGGAAAGGTGGAAGCCGAGTACAAGAATGGGATTCTGTTGATCAATCTGCCGAAAATTGCTGCGGCGCTACCGAAAAAGATCGCTGTAAAAACGGCCTGAGCAAGACGGCTCAGGAACTACAATAGCTGATGAATCAGGATTTCAGATAAAGGAGTGACAGCCATGACTGACAAGCAAATGACCACCAAGACAAACGATTCCCTGGAAAATGTTGCCCAGGCGAAACCGCTGCGCAGATCTGTCCCCGCAATCGATATCTACGAAAGCGGCGATGACCTGGTATTGATTGCCGATCTGCCGGGAGTTGAAGAAAAAGACCTGCAACTGGAAGTTTCCGGCGGGGTGCTGACCCTGGACGCTGCCATCAGTAATGCCGGATCAGCTCAGCAGCACAGTTACTACCGGCAGTTCAAACTCTCCGACCGGATTGACGCCGATGCCGGCGAAGCGGCACTGAAGGACGGGGTTCTCACCCTGCGTTTGCCGAAAGTGGAAGAGGCGAAACCGAAAAAAATCGCCGTCAAGACGCTGCATTAAGGCAGTCTGAGGCCAGGGTCGGAAACGGCCCTGGCCTTTTTTCGCAAGATTCACCACACCGGCTATACTTGATACGATCAGATCCCTGTGACAGGAGAGAATAATGCTCGACCTCAATCGTACCACCCAGAAGGTCCAGGAAGCCCTGCAGGAGGCCCAGGCTACGGCTTTGCGCTTTGGCCATGCCGAGATTGATGGCGAGCACCTGCTGCTGGCTCTTTGCGAACAGTCCGACGGTTTGACCGCCCGGCTGCTGCCGAAGCTGCCGGCTTCGGCCGAAAAACTGGGAGAGGGCCTGCGCAAAGAGCTGGAAGCGCGGCCGCGAATCAGCGGGCCGGGCGCTGACAGCAGCAAGCTGTACGCCAGCCGACGCTTGAGCAATCTGTTGCTGCAGGCCGAAGCCGAGGCCAAACAGCTGAAAGATGAATATGTCAGCGTCGAACATCTGCTGCTGGCTTTCGTCGCCGAGGGGGAACGGACCGCCGCCGGGCGGCTGCTGCGCAAGCAGGGGATCGAGCGGGATAAGCTGCTCAAGGCGCTGACCGAAGTGCGCGGCAGCCAGCGGGTCACCAGCCAGGATCCGGAAGCGACCTACGAAGCCCTGCAGAAATACGGCCGCGATCTGGTCGAGGAGGTCAAAAACGGCAAACTCGATCCGGTCATCGGCCGCGATGAGGAGATCCGCCGGGTGATTCGTATCCTGTCGCGTAAAACCAAGAACAATCCGGTGCTGATCGGCGAGCCGGGGGTCGGCAAAACGGCGATCGTCGAAGGGTTGGCCCATCGTATCGTCCGTGGCGATGTCCCGGAAGGACTCAAAGGGAAAACCGTCTTTTCCCTCGATATGGGAGCACTGGTCGCCGGAGCCAAGTACCGCGGTGAATTCGAAGAGCGGCTCAAGGCGGTACTCAAGGAAATCCACAGCAGCGCCGGACGGATTCTGCTGTTCATCGACGAACTGCACACCATCGTCGGCACCGGCAAGAGCGAGGGCGCGATCGACGCCGGCAATATGCTCAAACCGATGCTCGCCCGCGGCGAACTGCACTGCATCGGCGCCACCACCCTTGATGAGTATCGTCAGTATCTAGAAAAGGACCCGGCTCTGGAGCGACGCTTTCAGCCAGTCATGGTCGAACAGCCGAGTGTCGAGGCGACCATCAGTATTCTGCGCGGCCTGAAAGAACGCTTCGAAGTCTACCACGGAGTCAGAATCCAGGATAACGCCCTGGTGGCGGCCGCCAACCTCAGTCACCGCTATATCGCCGACCGCTTTTTGCCGGACAAGGCGATCGACTTGGTCGATGAGGCCTGCGCGACCATTCGCACCGAGATCGACTCGATGCCGGCTGAACTGGACGTGATTACCCGGCGGCTGATGCAACTGGAAATCGAGGAAGCGGCCCTGAAAAAGGAGAAGGATGCCGCCAGCCGCGAACGCTTGACGGTTCTGCAGAAAGAACTGGCCGACCTGCGGGAGCAGGAGCACAGCCTGTCGGCCCAGTGGCAACTGGAAAAAGGAGGGATTCGCAGCGTTCAACAGTTGCGTGAAACGATCGAGCAGATGCGGCTGGATATTGCCGAGGCCGAGCGCTCCTATGATCTCAATCGCGCGGCGGAACTGAAGCACGGCAAGCTGCCGGAACTGGAACGGCAACTCAAAACCCAGGAGGAGCAGCTGCAAAATACCGACGCGAAAGAGAAGATGCTGCGCGAGGAAGTGTCCGAGGAAGAGATTGCCGAAATCGTCTCCAACTGGACCGGGATCCCGGTGACCCGGCTGGTGGAGAGCGAGCGGGAAAAACTGCTCAAGCTGGAAGATATTCTGCATCAGCGGGTGATCGGCCAGGATGAGGCGGTGCAACGGGTCGCCGATGCGGTGATCCGGGCCCGGGCCGGCATCAAGGACCCGAAACGGCCGATCGGCTCCTTCATTTTCCTCGGCCCGACCGGGGTCGGCAAGACCGAATTGGCCCGGGCGTTGTGCGAAGCGCTGTTCGACAGCGAGGACAACCTGATCCGCATCGATATGTCGGAGTACATGGAGAAGCACGCCGTCAGCCGCCTGCTCGGCGCCCCGCCCGGCTATGTCGGCTACGAGGAAGGGGGGCAACTGACCGAAGCGGTGCGTCGCCAGCCCTATTCCGTGATTCTGTTCGACGAGATCGAGAAGGCGCATCCCGATGTTTTCAACGTGCTGTTGCAGATTCTCGACGATGGTCGTGCCACCGATGCCAAAGGACGCACGGTCAGTTTCAAGAACGCGGTGATCATCATGACCTCGAACATCGCTTCGCACTATCTGCTCGAAGGGATCCGCGACGGCCGGATTCCGGACGAAGTCCGGCAGCATGTCGAGCAGGAGTTGCGGCGCAATTTCCGTCCCGAATTCCTCAACCGGGTAGACGACACGATCATCTTCACCCCGCTCAGCAGGGCTGAAATCCGGCAGATCGTGCTGTTGCTCACCGGGGAGCTCCGCCAGCGCCTGGCGGCTAGGCAGCTTTCCCTGGAGCTTTCTGACGCGGCTTGTGATTTTATTGCCGACACCGCCTACGACCCGGTTTATGGCGCCCGTCCCTTGAAACGTTTCCTGCAGCATCAGTTGGAGACCCGGGTCGGAAGGGCTTTGATCAGCGGTGAGGTGGTGGAAGGTGGCAAGTTGAAAGTCGATATTGAGGCGGGGCAGCTGGTGGTAAAGTCCGGCGGGCTCTGATTCTAATTAACCTCGGTATTATACTGAAAAAAGCTTGCCAATCCTAAAATACCGCGTATAATCTGACTGAAATGGTAATAAATTCTTCCTGAACTCCAGACAAGGAGGATAACATGCGTATCGATATCCTTTGTAAGCCGGACCAGCCTGAGAGCTGTGTTGGAACTGTCGATAATGTGCGTGAAGCACTTGAGAAACTGGGTGTTGAAGCCGAAGTTCACCAGTATCACGATTCGAAGAAACTGATCGACAACCGGGTCTATATCGTCCCGGCGCTGATGATCGATGACCAGTTGCGGATTGCCGGTCGGGTGCCCGAAGTTGATGAAATCGTCAACTTCATCGTCGAGCGCCCCCGTTATCTGAAGGGTGTTGCGAAAGTCGCCTGATTTCATGAACCGACAGGTTCCGGATTGTAAGGGTTCCCGTGCATAGAAGTTGCCGGGAACCTTTACTTTTTCCGGGTGCTCGGGTAGTCTTGAGGGCATTCCTTAAGGAGGCCGGGTGATGTCGAAAATCCTGCTGGTCGACGATGTCGATCTATTTCTCGAGCTGGAACGCTCTTACCTTGACGGACAAGGTTACGATCTGGTCACCGCTTCTTCCGGGGAAGAAACCCTGAAGCGGCTCGACAAAATTGCGCCTGATATTCTGTTACTCGATTTCTACATGCCGGGGATGGACGGTGATGAAGTCTGCCGTTTGATCCGGAACAATCCACGCTGGCAGAATCTGCCGATTCTGATGGTCACTGCCGCCGGCAAGCCGGAAGAAGTTGAGCGTTGCCTCGAGTCGGGCTGCGACGATTACATCACCAAGCCGGTCAACAAGGAGGAGCTGTGCGAAAAAGTGCAGCGTCTGCTTGGTGAAGTGAAGCGCCGGACCGCGGAGCGGGTTGCGGTCAAAATGCCGGTGCAGTTGCGCGAAGGGGGACGGTTGCACGTCGCCAATGCCAGTGATATCTCGTCCAGCGGGGTTTATCTTAAATCCTCGACACCGCTGGCTGAGAACACGGCGGTTGAAATCAAGCTGGATATGCCGGATGGCAAGCCGCTGGCCTTGTACGGCAAAATCAAGCGCTCTCCACAGCAACAAGATGAAGGGGTCGGTGTCTACTTTATTTACCCGGATTCGAACAGTAAGCAATTGCTGGAATCGCTGGTGAACGGAAAACGGGCCGAGCAGTTACAAAAGGCCGGGGTCGAACCCGAGCTCAGTCAGCGGTTGCTGAAACTGGAAGAGGAGTGCAGCCGATTGCGGGGCGCGCAGGATGAAGCGATGCGCCGGATCGGCGAACTGGAACAGGAGAATCTCGATTTCGCCAACCAGCTGGTTCAGGTCGAGGATGTCAACAATAACCTGACCAACCTGTATATCGCGTCGTCCCGGCTGCATTCGACCCTGGATCGCGAAGAGACGCTGGAAATCATCAAAGAGGTCGTTATCAACTTCGTCGGCGCTGAAAAGTTTGCCGTCCTGCTCTACGATAAATCAACCAACCGGCTGCGCCTGGAAACGGGTGAGGGATTTGCCGACGACGAAGACTTTCCCGAAATTCCGCTCGGCAAAGGGGTCCTTGGCCGGGCGGCGGAAAAACGGGAAAATTATTTTGTCGATGGCCCGGTCAGTGAAGGGTCGGACAACTCACTGGAGCCGATTATTGCCATACCGCTGATCATTCAGGGGCAAATGATCGGCGTCTTGGCGATTTACCGGCTGTTTATCCAGAAAGAGCAGCTCGAATCGATTGATTATCAACTGTTCTCGATGCTCGGCGAGCACGCGGCGACGGCGTTGTTCTCCTCCACTCTCTACAGCCGCTCGGAACGCAAGCGCCAGACCTATCAAGGCTTTGTCGACCTGCTACTCAAATAGCGGGCCATAATAACCCTTCCATGACGGCAAACCGGAGCAGTTCTTCCGCCTCCTTGTAAGGGAGGCCGCGAAGCAACTGCTCTGCCGTTTTTTGGCCGGTAGCGCCGAGCAACAGACGAGCAAAATCGGCCTGCAGCGTTTCAACCACCGGTTGCCCGTTCTGACAAAAAAAGATTCCGTGCGATGGGTCTTTGCCGAGCAGCTTGGGCAGTCTGCTCCAGGGTTCGCCTCCCAGAGTCTCCAGTTCTTCCAGATTATGATGAAAACTCTGAATTCGGACCTGCGGATTGAGTTTCCAGCCGGTTTTCCCCCAGCGCTTCGCCGATGGGAGCTGAGGCGCCGGTCGGCAATCGGCCGCCAACAGGGTCTCGGCGCAAAGATAGTGATAATGAATCAGGTCCTCGGCAAGGGGGATCAGTTTTTCCCGTCCCCCCTTACGCAGGGATTCTGCAGAAAATGTCAGCTGCAGAGGCAGGATATCGGCCGCATGCCAGTCCTCGGTGGCGAGCAGTCGTTGCCGGTTTGCCCCCGGTTGCCGACTGAACCACTGAATGAAATCGGCGAGCAACCGGCTCGGACTGCTTGACAGAGCTTCACAGAGCTGGTGGAAAAAGCCGACTGCGCGTCCCCGGTTGTAAAAGAGATCGGTCGCGGCCGCCAGTAGCCGGCTCTGTTCGAGTTGCCCGGCCGGATAGGAGCGGTTGGTACGCAGCAGATAAGGCGGTCTGGGGTCGGCGCTGATGCCGAACTGCGGTTGCCGCCGGTAAAGTTCCGTCCCCGGCAGGACGGCCAGCGGAAAGATGTCGACCTGGTTCGGTTGCTGGTCCAGGGCGAAATCGAGACTGCGGCAGAAGCCGTTGTGATCGTCGCCCGGCAGGCCATAGATCAGGTCCAATCCGAAGGTGACCCCGGCGGAGCTGAGCTGCCGCAACTGCAGTTCCATTTTTTGCTGATTGAAGGATCGGTGCAGCGGTTGCAAAACCGCGGCATCCGCAGCCTGCAGGCCAATCTGGACCGAGCAGGAGAGTTGGGACAGCAGTTCAGCGGTTTCCAGGTCGAGAAAATCGGCCTTGGCTTCGAGGTGATAATGAATCTGCGGCGCCTGTTCGAGTAAAATTTCGAGCAGGCGTTTGCCTCGTCCCGGTGGTGCGTTGAAGGTCGAGTCGAGCACCCAGATCTGCCCGATTTTGCTGCGGACAAACAATTCAAGTTCCGCGCGCAGGCGTTCTTCCGGGATGGGGCGAACACCCTTTTCCCCCTTGGCGTCATAACAGAAGGCGCAGTTGAAACGGCAGCCGCGAGCGACTTCCCAGAGTACGCCGCCGCCTTCATCGAGCTGCAGGTCCCCCTGCAGCCAGGGGGAGGGCAACCGGGACAGACCGGGGCAGTCGGCTGACGGGCGATATGGATTATTTTCGTCGTCCGCAGCCAGATAGCCGGGAATATTCAGTTTCGAATGACCGGCACTGAGGGCTTGCATCAGCTCTGCAAAGGGTCGCTCCCCTTCGCCGCAGATCACACCGTTGAGCTGGCCTTCGGTAATTACGCTGGCGCTGTCGGCGCTCGCTTCCGGACCGCCGGCAAGGAGGAAAATGTCCGGTTGCTGCCGCCGCAGTTCACGACAAAGTTGCAGGACCTCCGTGCGATTCCAGAGATAAAGTGGAAAAGCGACCACTTCGGGCCTTATGTCAAGGATGGTTGCCGTCTGTTTCGCCAGATCCGGGCCGGGGAACATGTCAAGCAACCGGGTCTGTTCACGCAACGGTTGCGGTAGATTTGCTTTCAGACAGCCGGCCGCCAGAGGGATGGCCTGCGCTGAACGTCGAACATGAAAGGTGGGAATCAGAATGCGCATGGAAGCCTGACGGGAGACCGACAAAAGAAGGTTATTTTTTCAGACTGACCTTGATGCTCGGTTTGCCGCGGCTGGTATCGACGCTGAACTTGACCTCCTGGTCGCCGTAGCGGCTGCGGATCTTTTCCCGTTGGGCGTCAAGGAAAGCGGCAATTTTGCCGATGCTTGGCGCCTCGCCACTGAGGCCACAGGCGTTCCGCGCATCCTGCAGTTCCCGGTACAGACGATCGAGCTCTTTCTTGGAGGTGGTTGCCTGGGTGTCTGCCGGTTTTTTCATGGAACCTGATGGTTGGTTCAGCTTAGAGGTATGCCGGGGATATTTGCCCTCGTCGATCAATCGCAAGATGCGGTCCCAATACTGACAGTAGCTCATAAAGCGCGAGAGCAGCCCCTGGAAACGGAACTTGAGATCGGTCCAGACGATGCGCCGATTGGTGAAATAGCGTAAACTTCGGGCCAACTCGGTCCGCTGCCGAAAGGGCTCGCGCTTATCGACCCCGGCAAAATATTTTTCGTAACTGATCTCCAGCTCTTTCATCTGCTGCTGAAGATCTTCCAGCTCTTTGCCAAGGTTGCGTCGTTCGTCCATGTCTGCCTCCAGATGAGAAACTATACATGATTGCTTCGACCGTGTAAATAATGTCAGCGGTTCGAGCCCTTTTGCCGCCATTCGGCTTGACTTGACGAGGCGGCATTCGAGATAATTGAGCGTTTTTCTCTATGTTTCAGATTTCAGCTCGGGGGTAACTAATGAACAAGAATTCGGCTGCGGTGATTCTGGCCGCGGGAAAAGGAACACGGATGAAATCGGCAGTACCCAAAGTACTGCATCAGATTTGCGGACAGCCGATGCTGCACTTTCCGCTGCAAGCAGCCCGACAGGCCGGCTTCAAAAAATTGCGGGTCGTGGTCGGTCATCAGTCGGAAGCGGTTCGAGAGCGTTGTGCCGCAACCGATATCGAGTGGGTCGAGCAGGCCGAGCAGCTCGGAACCGGCCACGCCCTGTTGTGCGCCGCCGAATCGCTGGCCGGTTTCTCCGGCACGCTGCTGCTGCTCTGCGGAGATGTTCCCCTGCTGCGCGCCGAAACCCTGCAGCGGCTGCAGGAATTTCATCACCGGCAGCAGGCCACGGTCACGATCCTGACGGCGGAAATGCCGAACCCGACCGGCTATGGACGGATTATCCGTGCCGGTGAGCAGGTGCTGCGGATCGTCGAGGAGAAGGACGCCGACGAGCAGGAACGCCAGGTCCGCGAAATCAACACCGGAACCTATCTGTTTGATGCCGAGTTTGTTTTCAGTGCCCTGAAGAATTTAAAAACCGACAATGCCCAGGGAGAATATTACCTGACTGACATCGTCGCAGCCGCAGTGACGGCCGGCAAGGTCACCCGGGCGATCTCGGTCAGCGATCCGACCGAGGTGATGGGGATCAACGATCGCTGCCAGCTGGCCGAGGCCGAGGCGCTGATGCGCTGGCGGATCAATACCGGGCTGATGCGTTCGGGAGTTTCGATGATCGATCCGACCACGACCTATGTCGACGAGAGCGTCGTTATCGGCGCCGAGACGGTACTGCACCCCAATGTTCAGCTGCGCGGCAAGACCCGGATCGGCGGGAATTGCACCATCGAAACCGGGGTGGTGATGGTCGATTCAACGGTTGCCGATGGCGCACACCTGAAAGCGGCTTCGGCAATCGAGGAGGCGCAGATCGGCCCGAACTGCACCATTGGTCCGATGGCTCACCTGCGCCCGGGAACGGTGTTGACCGGCAACAACAAGATCGGCAATTTCGTCGAGACCAAAAAGTCGATCCTCGGCGAGGGCTCGCAGTCGAGCCATCTCACCTATATCGGCGACGCCGAGGTCGGTCGCAATGTCAACTTCGGCTGTGGTACCATCACCTGCAATTACGATGGCGCCAACAAGCACAAAACGATTATCGAAGACGATGTCTTCATCGGCAGCGATGTCCAGTTTGTCGCCCCGGTGCATATCGGGCGCAACAGTCTGATCGGCGCCGGCTCGACCATTACCAAAGATGTTCCGCCCGATTCCCTGGCGCTGGCACGCAGCGAGCAGAAGGTGAAAGAAGGCTGGTGTCTGACCAAGAAACCGAAGAAATCCTAACCCGGAGGGAATTTATTATGTGCGGGATAGTTGGCTACATCGGAACTCAGGATGCCTCACCGATCATTATCGACGGCTTGCGGCGACTGGAATACCGCGGCTATGACTCGGCCGGGATCTGCACCCTCGACGGCGGTGAGCCGCAGATCAGCCGCGCCGAAGGGAAGCTGATCAATCTGGAAAAGATTCTCCAGGACAAGCCGGCAACCGGCACCCGTGGCATCGGCCACACCCGCTGGGCGACCCACGGGCGGCCATCGGAGATCAATGCCCACCCGCACAGGGCGGGGAGTATTGTGGTGGTGCATAATGGCATCATCGAAAACTACCTGAAACTGAAAGAACGTCTGCAGGGGGTGGGACACAATTTCGGTTCGGAGACCGATACTGAAATTATCGCCCACCTGGTTGAAGAACACTTCCAGCAGTGCGGTGATTTCGAACGAGCCGTACGTCTGGCTCTCGGCGAGGTTAAGGGAGCCTACGCGGTGGCGATTCTCTGCGCCGCGGAGCCGGACAAAATGATCGCCGCCAAGCTCGGTTCGCCGCTGGTTATCGGCCAGGGGCAGGGGGAATATTTCGTTGCCTCCGATATTCCGGCGATGCTTTCCCACACTCGCGAGATGATCTTTCTCGAAGATGGCGAGATGGCGATCTTCACGCCCGTGGGGATGAGCATCACCGATCTCGCTGGTCATCCGCTGGTCAAGCAGAGCAAAACCATCACCTGGAGTCCGCTGATGGCGGAAAAGGGGGGCTACAAGCATTTCATGCTCAAAGAGATCTTCGAGCAGCCGCGCGCCTTGGCCGACACCATCGCCGGCCGCCTGCAGGGGGATGAAGGAGATATCTATCTCGAAGATCTCAACTTCACTGACGGCCAGCTGCAGAAACTGGAAAAGATTTTCATCATTGCCTGCGGCACCTCCTGGCACGCCGGGCTGGTCGGCAAATTCTATCTCGAGAAACTGGCGCGCATTCCGGTCGAGATCGATATCGCCAGCGAGTTCCGCTATCGCGACCCGATCGTCGGCAAGAACAGTTTGACCGTGTTGATCAGCCAGAGCGGCGAAACCGCCGATACCCTGGCCGCTTTGCGCGAGGCCAGAGGCAAAGGAGGGAAAGCCCTCTGTGTCTGCAATGTGGTCGATTCCTCCATCGCCCGCGAGAGCGACGGGGTGATCTACACCCACGCCGGCCCGGAGATCGGTGTCGCTTCGACCAAAGCGTTTACTACTCAGCTGGTGGCGCTCTTTCTGCTGGCGCTGAAACTCGGACGGGTGCGCGGCGCCCTTTCGGCCGACCAGTGCCGCGAGCAGGTCGAAGCACTGGTGACTTTGCCGCGCAAGCTGGAAGAAACCCTGGAGCTGAATGAGCAGATCGAAGCGATCGCCCGGGATTATGTGAACGCCCGGGATTTCCTTTACCTCGGGCGCGGCAACCAGTACCCGATCGCTCTGGAAGGTGCTTTGAAACTGAAAGAGATTTCCTATATCCATGCCGAAGGCTACCCGGCCGGCGAGATGAAACACGGGCCGATCGCCCTGATCGATGAACACCTGCCGGTGGTGATTCTGGTGCCGCGCAATGCGACCTTTGACAAGGTGGTGTCCAATATGGAAGAAGTAAGGGCTCGCGGCGGCAAGGTAATCGCCGTGGTCAGTGGCGCCGAGGCGGAACTGACAGGCAAGGCCGATACTCTGATCCGGGTTCCGGAAACCACCGATGATCTGATGCCGGTTCTCACCTCAGTGCCGATGCAATTGCTGGCGTACCATATTGCGGTTCTTAAAGGGACCGATGTCGATCAACCGCGGAATCTGGCCAAATCGGTCACCGTGGAGTAAGGACGAATGTTTTGACTATCCCGTTTTCACGCCAGCTGCAGGGGTTGACCCAGCAGCTTTTAAGTCGTCTGCGCATCAGCGACAACACCTTTCTGATCATCCTTGCCGTCATCATCGGTGTCCTTGGTGGTCTGGGAAATTTTCTCTTCCGTAAGACCATCGAACTGGTGCACTGGGCAGTTGTCGAGCAGAGCCTGGATCTGTTTGATATTTCCCTTGATGACTGGGCCCCGCAGCGTGTCCTGATCATGTTCCTGCCGGCCATCGGCGGCCTGCTGGTGATCCCGCTGTGGATTTACTTCGCCAAGGATATCAAAGGGGGATTTTCCGGATTTCTGGTCAAGGTCAATCTGAAGGGGGCCAAGCTGCCGTTTCGGCCGTTGTTCACCCGTGGCCTCGCGGCGGCGATCACTTTGGGGACCGGCGGCAGCGCCGGGCAGGAGGGACCGATCGCGGTGATAGGCGGGACCATCGGCAGCCAGTTCGGCATGCTCTTTAAAATGAGTGGTGATCGTCTCAAGGTGCTGGTCGCTTGCGGCGCCGCCGCCGGGGTGGCGGCCACCTTCAACGCTCCGATCGCCGGCGTTTTTTTCGCGACCGAGATCGTCCTGCTCTCTTCCTTCGAGCTGGCGAGTTTCACCTCGATCGTCATCGCCAGCGGGATGGCGACGGTTGTTTCCCGGGCACTGCTCGGCAATACGTCCGAACTGATTGCGCCCCCCTACATTATGAGGAACTACTGGGAAATCGGCCTTTACCTGCTGCTGGGAGTGATTATCGGTGGGCTGGCCACCGGATTTATCGATCTGCATTTCCGGATCATCGATCGAATCAATAATCTGAAGTTACCCAAGCTGGCCAAGCCGGTGTTCGGCGGCCTGGCGGTCGGGATGATCGGGATCGCTCTGCCCCAGGTGTTCGGTAACGGTTACCAGTTCATGAACACGGTCCTTGCCGGGAATCACGCCTGGTACCTGCTGGCGTTGTTGATTATCGCCAAAATGGTCGCCACTTCGATTACTCTCGGTTCCGGTCTGCCGGGCGGGATGTTCGCCCCCTGCCTGTTTCTGGGCGCGGTATCCGGCGGCGCTTTTGGTCACCTGCTGGCGCAGATTTTCCCGGCGGCCGGACTTTCCCCCGGCGCCTATGCCCTGGTCGGGATGGGGGCGTTTCTGGCTGCCGCCACTCACTCGCCGATGACGGCAATCTTTCTGTTATTCGAGATTACTGACAGTTATCAGGTTATCGTGCCGATCATGCTGACCTGCGTCATCGGGACCTCGATCGCCCGACACCTGAAGAAGGACAGCCTGGAAACCGTGGAACTGACCCGGGCCGGGATCGATCTGGAAGCGGGGAAAGAGCGGAATATCATGAAGGGGTTGGCGGTCGGCGAGGTGATGCAGCGCCGGGTGGAGACAGTACCGGAAAACATGACCTTGGGGAGATTCGCCGATTTCATCCAGCAGACCCATAATACCAGTTTTCCGCTGGTCAACGAAGGCGGGGAACTGACCGGAATCATTTCGGTGCAGGATTTCATGGGGGCGGTGTTCGAGCAGGACCTGATGGATCTGGTGGTGGTCAAGGAACTGGCGACGACCGAGGTGATTACCGTCCACCCCGAAGAGGATCTGGATACGGCAATGCGCAAGATCGGTTACCGCAATATCGAGCAACTGCCGGTGGTTGATCGGGACACTCACCGCAAACTGTACGGAATCATTTCCCGCCGCGACATGGTGACCGCCTACAACCGTGCCCTGATGAGCAAGAGCCTGGGGAAGTTGGATGATTGAACTGCTGGCCGGACTGAATGAACCGCAGCGCCGGGCAGTGCTGCACGAGAGCGGTCCGCTGCTGCTGCTGGCCGGGGCCGGATCGGGAAAAACCAGGGCGTTGACCTACCGGGTCGCCTACCTGATCCGTGAGCGGGGAGTGCCACCCTGGCGGATCATGGCAGTGACCTTCACCAACAAGGCGGCGGCCGAGATGCGTGAACGCCTCGAGCAACTGCTCGGCGACGGTGAAGCTCCCTGGGTCGCGACCTTCCATGCCAGTTGCGTGCGGATTCTGCGGCAGGAGATTCACCATCTCGGCTATCAACGCGATTTCACCATCTATGACGATCAGGATCAACTGCGGCTGCTGCGCGATCTGCTGAAAGAACTGGCGATCCCCGAGCGCTCTCTGAAGCCGAGGGCTGCCGCAGCCTGGATCGACAGCGCCAAAAACCGCGGCCTGAGCCCGTCACAAATGGCCGAGAGTCGTCCCGCCGAGCAGCAGCTGGCGGAACTCTACGCCCGCTACCAGCAACGGTTGCAGGCGGCCAACGCGGTCGATTTCGGCGATCTGCTGCTGCTTACGGTGCGCCTGTTCGAGGAATTCCCCGAGGTGCGGCGGCATTGGCAGGAGCGTTTCGAGCATCTGCTGGTCGATGAGTTCCAGGACACCAACCGCGTCCAGTACCGCTTGGTGCAGTTGCTGGTCGGCCCGCAGGCCAACCTTTGTGTGGTCGGGGACGACGACCAGTCGATCTACCGCTGGCGCGGCGCCGAGGTCGGCAACATCCTCGGTTTCGATCGCGATTTTCCGGACGCGGAGATTATCCGGCTGGAACAGAATTATCGCAGCACCCGGACGATTCTCCAGGCCGCCGGGACGGTGGTCGGACACAATCGCGACCGGTGCGACAAACAGCTCTGGACCGCAAATCCGGTCGGCGACCCGCTCTTTATCGAAGCCGCTCCGGACGACCTGGAAGAAGCGCGGTTTGTTGCCGATGAGATCGGCAGGTTGCAGCACGACGGGTTCGGACTGCGGGAGATTGCCGTATTCTACCGGACCAACGCCCAGTCCCGGGCGCTGGAAGAAGCGCTGCGCAGCTGCCGTATCCCCTATGTGATGTTCGGCGGCATCAAGTTTTATGCGCGGCTGGAAGTCAAGGATGTGCTCTCCTATCTGCGGCTGTTGGTCAACCCGGCGGATTCCCTGGCCGCCAGGCGGGTGATCAATGTCCCGGCCCGCGGTATCGGGACCGCCACCATCGAAAAGATAGCAACCCTAGAAGCGGCGGCCGGCGGATTTCTGGCGGCTTGCAACCAGGCCGTGGCTAGCGGGACTCTGGCGGGCGCCGCCGCCCGGCGCGTCAGCGGATTTGTCACCCTGATTGAGGACTTCAGCGCCCGCCTCGAACGGCTTCCCTATCCGCAGTTGGCCGCGGAACTGATTCAGGAGAGCGGTTACGGTCCGGCCTTGCAGGAGGAAGCGGAGCAGGCGCTGACCAGTGACGGTCGCCAGGAGGCCAAGGGACGGCTCGACAACCTCGAACAGCTGCTGGCCGGAATGGAGGAGCACGCAGCCACGGAAGGAACCTTGGCCGATTACCTGGAGCAGGTGGCGCTGATCGCCGATATCGACAGTTACGATCCGACGCAGCAGCGGGTGACGCTGATGACCCTGCATTCTGCCAAGGGTCTGGAATTTCCGGTGGTTTTTATGACCGGCATGGAGGAAGGCCTGTTCCCCCACTCCCGTTCCGGGGATGGCGGAGAAGATCTCGCCGAGGAGCGACGGCTCTGTTACGTCGGCATGACCCGGGCGATGCAGAAACTCTATCTGTCGCATGCCCGGCGGCGGCGGGTTTACGGTTCTTATCAGTTCAATCCGCCAAGCCGCTTTCTGGCCGAAATACCGCCGGAACTGCTGGCAGATCAACCGGCGCCGGCAGGCATGACGAAGGAAATGCCGAGACAGCACAATCTCGCTTCGCTGTTCGATCTTGCTGCGGAGGGCGAGTCCGGAGATGCGTGGGAAGCGGGCGGAAAACAGGAGACTGAATTTAAAGAAGAGCCCCAGGTGGAGCCCGCGGCGGAAGGGGGGGTGCGACTGGGAATGAAGGTGCGGCACATCAAGTTCGGCATCGGGACCGTCCGCCGGGTCGAGGGTTCGGGAGAAAAGCAGAAAGTCACCATTTATTTCAATTCGGTGGGTCCCAAAAAGCTGCTGCTTAAATTTGCCGGATTAATGCCGATTTGAACGATCGCGGTCAGGGGGGGCAGATGGCGGGAACGGACAGAATGTTCACTTTGCTGCTGGTGGATGACAATCCGACCAACCTGGTGTTACTGGCGAAAATAATTGCCAATGATCTGCCCCAGGTGCGCGTCCTGACAGCGCGCAGCGGCCAGGAGGGGTTGGCACTCGCCGCGCAGGAACCGATCGATGGCGCTTTCATCGACGTGCAGATGCCGCAGATGAACGGCCTCGAGTTGTGCCGCCGGCTCAAAGCCGATCCGCGCACAGCCGCCATCCCGCTGGTCCTGATTACCGCGCACCTGGCATCTCCGGAGATGCGCGCCGAGGGGCTGGAGGCCGGCGCCTACGATTTTATCTCGCAACCGGTGAGCAACGTCGAAATGCTGGCCCGGATCAAGGTGATGCTGCGCCTCTGTCTGACTGAGCAGCAGCTGCGCCGGGATAAACAACTGCTGCAGCAGCAGGTGGAAGATCATTCCACTCAGTTGCGCTGGGTCAGCGGCCTGCTCCTGTCCGGGGATGGCCCGCTGGCGGAACCGGATCAGCAGTTACTGCAGCGCCTGGCCAGCAGGCTGCCGCAGCCGCAGGATATGGATGAACAGCAACTGGCGGAAAAACTGACCAGCGAGTTCCCGCTCCCCTGGCGGCGGACCCTGTGCAAGCTGGCGCTGCTGGATGATATGCCCCTTTCGCTGGCGCGGCGTTTGAGCGAGATCGCCGATGTCGAGGCGATGCTCGATTATCTGCAACGGCACGATCTGTCCCTGCAGCCCTCCCTGGGCGGTGACGATCGACTGCATTTCACGCCGCAGGTGAAAAAAATTCTGCGCGCGCGGGCCGATCAGCTGCTCGATGCCGCGGAGCAGCAGAAAGTCTTTCTGGAGGCGTCAGCCATCTACCAGCAGCAGGATGATTATGCTGCGGCGCTGGACTGCCTGCTGCGCGCCCGGCAGTATCCGGCGATTTCGCAGCTGCTCAGTCAACTCGGTTTGAGCCTGCTGCTCGACCGTCATCAGTCCCGGGTTCTGGAGCTGCTGGAACAGGTGCCGGAAGAGGTTGCCGCCGGTTGCGGCTGGTTGTCGTTGTTTGCCGGCATCAGCCGGATGCTGACCCAGCCTCAGCAGGTCGGCAACTGGCTGGAACTGGCGCGCAACCGCTTTGCCGCGGAAAAGGACACGCGCGGGGAGCTATTCACCCTGATCCAGCAGGTGCGCCAGATCCTGTTTATTGACGGTCGGCTGGATCTGGGGACCCAGCGACTGCCGCGGCTGCGCGAACTGGCAACGGAACAGCTGCCGTTGCTTGAGCCGTTCAGTCGGCTGAAAGTTCATTATCTGCTCGGTCTGGCAGAGCTGTTTTTCGCCGGAACGCTCCCGCGGGTCGAAGAGATCGTCGCCGAAGCGATGGCTGAAGCCCAACAGTTGCAGGAGCACGAATCACTGCGGGATATCAACCTGCTGCGCGCCTTGCTCAGTCTCAATCAGGGTCGATATCGTGTTGCCCGGGCCGCGGTCGAGCAGGGTCTGGGTCTGAATTACGAGATGAACCGGAAGACGGTTACCGCTCTGGCCATGCATGGGCATGCCTGTGAGCTGTCGTATTATCTCGGAGATTTGCAGAATTATCGGCGTCAGCGGAGCCGGATCGAACAAATCTGGGGAGAGGAGGCCTTGCAGCGCTCGGTTTTTGGAGCGAGGTTCGGTTTTTATACGGCTCTGGCAGACGTGGTCGACGGGGAATATCAGCGAGCGCGGGAAACCATCGATCTGGCGATGGCGGGTGGGCGGGCGTCGTATCATGCCCACCTGCATTGCTGGCTGCTGCAACTGCGTGGCTGGCTTTCTGCTCTGGTCGGAGAGGAACAGGCGGCGCTGGCTGATCTGGAAAAAGGTCTGCAATTGCGCGACCAGGCGGGAGGGGAACTCAGCCGGCTGCTGAACCTGCTGCTGGCCGGGGTGACCTGCCTGGCTCTGAACCAGGTTGAGCGTGCTGCGGGATTTCTGCAGCAGGGGCTGGAGGAGTCGCAGCGTCTTGGCGAATTGCGTACCCGTGGGGGGTTCCACGCCTGGCTGGCGTTATTGCAGCTGCGGCGGGGAGAACGGGAAGCGGCCGTCCGGAGTCTGGAATCCTGCCTTGAGCAGTTGCAGCAACAAAAGGTCGCTTTTTTTATCTCCCTGACACCCGGCCTGTTGCGGGAGCTGTTCTCCTCGCTCCCGGTTGCAACTGAATTCCGTTCCCAGCTGAAAGCGCTGGCAACGGAATGGCTGGGGAGTGATTTTACTGCCGACGGCCGGTTGCTGCCACAGCTGCAATTACAGGTGCTCGGCGGCTTCCGGTTGCAGCTTGAGGAAGAGCAGCTGGAGTTGGGAGCGTTGACCCACTCCTCCCGGATGATCCTGGCGCTGCTCGCCGCGTCGCCCAAACGGATGCTCGGCATCGATCTGCTGATGGCCAGTCTCTGGCCGGAAAGTTCCGAATCCAAGGCGCGCAGCAGTTTCGATACGGCACACCTGCGCTTGCGCAAGGCACTGCAGAGTTGCTTCGGAGAGCGGATCAAACGGGATTACCTGGTCCTGGAAAAAGGGATGCTCTTTCTGCGCCACATCCGGATCGACAGTCATGATTTTGTTGCCGGAGTTGAAGAGGCGCGCCGTCAGCTGCAGCGCCAGTATCGCTGGCAGGCCGAACAGCTGCTCTGGCGGGTGGAACAGCTCTGGAACGGGGAATACCTCGCCGGTTTTGCGATCGACGGAGACCTCCCTTACCAGCGTGAGCAATTGACCCAGGTGCGCTTGGAACAGTTGTCGATGCTGGCGGGTCTGTTGGGCGACATGGGAGAGCCGACGGCTGCAATCCGTCTGCTGCAGCAGGGATTGAACGCCGATCCCCTGCAAGATTCCCTGCTTTATCAGTTGTTGCAGCTGCTCGACCGGCAAGGGGAACGCCAGCTGGCCCGGCAGGAGATCAAAAAATACCGGCTCGCTTTGCAGGCGGCTGATTATTCGGAGGAGGAGATTGAGGAACTGGTCGAGGCCCTGGTATCGCATCAACTCGATCTTCAGGAGGAAGAATAACAACCGCTGAGCGGCGCAGCGGATCTGCAACCCGCTCAGGGGCAGGTGCCGCCCGGCGCGACCGGTGGGTCGTCATCAATAATCCAGATCAAGCTGATCCTGCTGGCGGACAAGGTTTCCGCCTTGTCAGCAAGTCACCCGGATGCTAATTTCAAATTTTTACGAATGTCTGTTGGAGAAATCATCATGAAAATCAGTCGTGAGGAAGTGGAGCACGTCGCCCGTCTGGCGCGCCTGGCCCTGCCGTCGGCCGAACTGGAGGCGTTGACCGGCCAGATGGATGCCATTCTCGGTTATGTGGAAAAGCTCAACGAATTGGAGACCGGCACCATCGTCCCGACCGCCCACGCGGTACCGATGGAAAATGCCTTTCGCGAGGACCGGGTCGGACCGTCGATCGGGATTGAGAAGGCTTTGCAGAATGCACCCGATAAGGATGGGTCTTGTTTCAAAGTGCCCAAAGTCATCGAGTAACTGGAGGGGCTGGCGAGAAAAACCCAGCTGCGGCGTTACGCTTGATCTTCAACCCTCGACGTAGCTTTGGCTACGCCTCGGGCTGAAGCTCTTCGCAAGCCTTGCAGCTGGACTTTTCTCACCAGTCCTACAAAATTTACTTAAATAGCATAGTTGAGGCGTTTTAGACGATTCTGGAGTGATCATGCAACTGGATAAAGCAACAATCCATCAACTGCGACAGCAACTGGCGGCCGGGGAGATTACCTCGGTCGCGCTGACCGAGGCGTTTCTGGCGCGGATCAGGGCAACCAATGTGCAGCTCAATACCTTTATCACCGTCTGTGAAGAGGAGGCGCTGAAAGCGGCGGCTGCGGCCGACGCGCGGATCGCGGCGGGCGAGGTGGCTCCGCTGACCGGGATTCCGCTGGCGGTCAAGGATATCTTCAATACCGAAGGGGTGCGGACCACCTGCGGCTCGAAAATCCTCGACAATTATGTTTCCCCCTACGATGCCACGGCGATTGCCCGGCTGCGCGAACAGGGGGCGGTGCTGCTCGGCAAGCTGAACATGGACGAGTTTGCCATGGGCTCTTCCAACGAAAACAGCGCGTCCGGACCGGTACGCAATCCCTGGGATCCAGAGCGGGTGCCGGGCGGCTCCTCCGGCGGCAGCGCTGCTGCGATCGCGGCCGGTCAGGCCTTGGCGACCCTGGGGACTGACACCGGCGGTTCGATTCGCCAGCCCGCGTCCCACTGCGGAGTGGTCGGCCTCAAACCGACCTACGGTCGGGTTTCTCGCTACGGGGTGGTTGCCTACGCTTCCTCCCTCGACCAGGTCGGATCGCTGGCGCGCAATGTCGAGGACTGTGCGATCATGCTCGGGGTTGTCGCCGGTTACGATCCGGCCGACTCGACCTCGGTCGACATCCCGGTACCCGATTACCTGACGCCGCTCAAGGAGGGAGTCAAGGGGAAAAAGATCGGCCTGCCGAAAGAGTATTTCATCGCCGGTCTCGACCCGAATGTGAAGCAGGCGATCGACGCGGCGATTGCCGTTTATCAGGACCTCGGTGCCGAGATCGTCGCGGTCAACCTGCCGCACACCGACTATGCGGTCGCTTGCTACTATCTGATTGCTACCGCCGAGGCTTCCAGCAATCTGGCCCGTTACGACGGGGTGCGTTTCGGAGTCCGCAAGGACGGGGGAGAAGGCTTGATCGGTATGTATCAGCAGACCCGCGCCGCCGGGTTCGGCGACGAGGTCAAGCGGCGGATCATGCTCGGTACCTACGCGCTTTCCAGCGGTTACTACGACGCCTATTACCTGAAGGCGCAGAAGGTGCGCACCCTGATCCGTCAGGATTTCCTCGACGCTTTTGCCAAAGTCGATCTGCTCCTGACCCCGGTGGCGCCGACCCCGGCCTTTCGGATCGGCGAGAAAGTCAATGACCCACTCCAGATGTACCTCTCGGATATTTTTACCATTCCGGTCAATCTCGCCGGAACCTGCGGACTCAGTCTGCCCTGCGGGGTCAGCGCCGACGGACTGCCGATCGGTCTGCAGCTGATCGGCAAACCGTTTGCCGAGAGTGAGATTCTGCAGGCGGCCTGGGCCTTCGAGAACGCCACCGACTGGGGTGGAAAATTGGCGCCGCTGTAAATGGAGGTAGGGGCAGGCCCCCGTGCCTGCCCAAATTTCGGACGCCCACAGGGGGGCGCCCCTATATCGATTGAAAAAATAGGATTTCTGCTATGGATTCCAGATACGAAATTGTCATCGGGCTGGAGGTGCATGTCCAGCTCACCACCAAGACCAAGATTTTCTGCGGCTGCTCCACCGAGTTCGGCCAGCAGCCGAACAGTCAGACCTGTCCGGTCTGTTTGGGGTTACCGGGGGCGCTGCCGGTATTGAACCGGCAGGTGGTGGAAAACGCCATCAAAGCCGGCCTGGCGACCAACTGCCGGATCGCGCCGCGCTCGATTTTCGCCCGGAAAAATTATTTTTACCCCGACCTGCCGAAGGGCTACCAGATCTCCCAGTTCGAACTGCCGATCTGCGAACATGGCTGGCTGGAGATCGAAACCGAGGAGCATGGCCGGAAGAAGGTCGGCATCACCCGGATCCACATGGAAGAGGATGCCGGAAAACTGCTCCACAGTGACGGCAGCAGCAGCTCGGTCGACCTGAACCGCGCCTGCACTCCGCTGCTCGAAGTGGTCTCCGAGCCGGACATGCGTAGCGCCGACGAGGCGATCGCCTACCTCAAGCAGCTGCACCAGATCGTCGTTTACCTCGGTGTCTGTGACGGTAATCTGGAGGAGGGCTCGTTCCGCTGCGACGCCAACGTCTCGATCCGTCCATGGGGGCAGAAAGAATTCGGCACCCGCGCTGAGCTGAAGAATCTCAACTCCTTCCGCTTCATCAAGCAGGCGATCGAGTACGAGGTTGAGCGGCAGATCGAGGTTGTTGAGGACGGTGGCAAGGTGATCCAGGAAACCCGGCTGTTTGACGCCGATCAAGGCACCACCCGTTCCATGCGTGGTAAAGAGGAGGCGCACGACTACCGTTACTTCCCCGATCCCGACCTGGTGCCGTTGGTGGTCGCCGCGGATTGGGTGGAGCGGGTGCGAAGCGAGCTGCCGGAACTGCCGGCGGACAAGCTGCAGCGTTATCAGGATGAGCTCGGCCTGCCGACCTATGATGCCGGGGTGCTTTGCGCCGAGCGGCCGGTCGCCGAATATTTCGAGGCGCTGGTCGAGTTGCACGGCAACCCCAAAGTTTGTTCCAATTGGGTGATGGGGGAGGTGCTGCGGGCGCTGAAGGAGAAGGAGATCGCCATTGCCGACTGCCCGGTCTCGCCGGAATTGCTGGCCGGGGTACTCAAGCGGATCGATGATAACACCATCTCCGGCAAGATCGCCAAGACGGTGTTCGAGGAGATCTGGCAGACCGGCAAAACCGCTGACCAGATCATTGAGGAAAAAGGCCTGAAACAGGTCACCGATACTGGAGCCATCGAGGCGATCCTTGATCAAGTGATCGCCGCCAACCAGGGGCAGTTTGAAGAGCTCAAAAGCGGGAAGGACAAGCTGATCGGGTTTTTCGTCGGCCAGGTGATGAAAGCCAGCAAGGGAAAAGCGAATCCGGGGATGGTCAACGAATTATTAAAGAAGAAGATTGAAGAGTAGAAGAATTTTCCCCCTCTCCCTGAGGGAGAGGGGCTGAGCTTCGATAATTTAGGAAAAGGGAACACGAGATATGTCCGGTTGTCAGATCGATCCCAACACCATCCGCCCGATCCGCTTTTTCAACGGCAAGTGCCAGATGCTCGACCAGCGGCTGCTGCCGGCCGAAGAGGTCTGGCTCGACTACAACGATTACCAGGGGGTTGCCGAGGCGATCCGCAGCATGGTGGTGCGCGGCGCGCCGGCGATCGGTGTGGCAGCGGCGATCGGCGCCTGGTTCGGCGCCCGCGATATTGAAACCGAGTCAAGCAAGGAGTTCTTCGCTGAATTCGAACAGGTCTGCGCGGTGCTCGCCGCCACCCGGCCGACCGCGGTCAACCTGTTCTGGGCGCTGGAGCGGATGAAATCCTTCGCTCGCGCCAACCTCGATCGCACGGTCATGGAACTGAAGATCGGCCTCGAATACGAGGCGCTGGCGATTGCCCAGGAGGATGAACAGCTCTGCATCAAGCTGGGGCGCCAGGGGCAGAACCTGATTCCCGACGGCGCCCGGGTACTGACCCACTGCAACGCCGGCGCCCTGGCCACTGGCGGTTACGGGACCGCCCTCGGGGTGATCCGCGCCGCAGTCGCCGCCGGCAAGAAAGTCGCGGTACTGGCCGATGAGACCCGCCCCTTCCTGCAGGGCTCGCGCCTGACCGCCTGGGAACTGCAGAAGGACAAGATCCCGGTGACCCTGATCTGCGACAATATGGCCGGCTACCTAATGAGCAAGGGGGAGATCGACTGCGTCATCGTCGGCGCCGACCGGATCGCCGCCAACGGCGATGTCGCCAACAAGATCGGTACCTACACGGTGGCGGTGCTGGCCAGGGAGCACAACATCCCGTTTTATGTCGCCGCGCCGATTTCGACCATCGACCTGAGTCTGAGTGACGGCGCGCAGATTCCGATCGAAGAGCGCGACGTCCGCGAGATCACCCACCTCAAGGATATTCAGCTGGCTCCGGAGGGGATTTCAGTGCGCAATCCGGCCTTTGATGTCACCCCGCACCGGCTGGTGACGGCAATTATCACCGAACGGGGCGTGGTGCAGGGGGATTACCGGTCCGGTCTGGCCGAGGTTGTCGGCAACGGATGAAGCTCTCTACTCAGGACATCACCGCGAAACTTGAACTGCTTGGCAACGCGGATGAATACCAGCTGGTCGCCTGGCTGGACGGGTTCCCCCTGCTGGACGGAGAACGGGGCAAGACCAATCTGCGGTTGCTTGACGGGCAGCTGCACGACCGGTCCCTGCTCGCGCAAATCCTTGCCGACGCCTTGCAATCGGCTGAGCCGGATGCGGCGCTGAACCTGCTGGAACGGCTGGTCGCGGTCATCGACAAGGCTCTTTTGCGGGAGGTCCTGATCCAGAAAGAGCCGCGCCGGCAGCTGTTGACCATTCTCGGCGGGTCGGCGTTTCTGGCGGGAATTCTTTGCCGGGATCAGAGCTACTTCGAGAAGCTGTTTCGCGGCCGGGAGATAGAACGGGTCAGGACGCAGAGTGAAATGCTTACCGACCTGCGCCGTCTGATCCCGGAGCAGAGCGATTTCCCCCGGCTCAAGGCCGGGCTGCGCCGCTACAAGGCGGAGCAGGTGCTGCGGATCGGCAGCCGTGATCTCTGTGGCCTGGCGGTGTTGGAAGAGGTGACCGACGAGCTCTCCAGTCTGGCTTCGGCCTGCCTGCAACGGGCTTATGAAATCTGTTCAATTCAGCTGCAGGACGAGTACGGCGCGCCATTTGAGGAGACTGAACCGGGGGAAAAACCAGCAGAATTCACCATTCTCGGCATGGGGAAGTTCGGCGGCAACGAGTTGAATTTCTCATCCGATATTGATCTGATCTATTGCTATTCCTCCTCTCACGGCGAGACCTCCGGCGGCAGTCGCAAAGAACGGATCAGCCTGCACCGGTACTTCGTCAAACTGGCGGAACTGGTGACCCGGGCGCTCAGCCAGGTGACCGAGGACGGTTTTGTCTTCCGGGTCGACACCCGGCTGCGACCGGACGGTAACAGCGGCGACCTGGCCATTTCCCTGGCCGCCGCCGAGAGCTATTACGAGTCCTGGGGGCAGAGCTGGGAGCGGGCGGCGATGATCAAGGCGCGCCCGGTGGCCGGTTCAATCGCGTTGGGGGAAGAACTGCTGGAACGCCTTAAGCCGTTCATTTTTCGGCGCTACCTCGATTACGGCATGATCGAGGACATGAAACTGATGAAGCAGAAGATCAATGCCAGCCTCGGCCGCGAGCAGGAAGGGGAACGGAACCTCAAGCTTGGTCGCGGCGGTATTCGTGAGATCGAATTTTTCATCCAGGCGCTGCAGTTGATCAATGCCGGCAAACGGCCGCAGCTGCAGCAGCGCAACTCACTAGCGATGCTGCAGCTGCTCCGGGAGGCAGAGCTGATAACGGCGGAGGAACAGGTGCTGCTCAGTGCGGCTTACCGTTTCCTGCGGACGGTCGAGCATCGCATTCAGGTCGTCCGCGAACAGCAGACCCATTCCCTGCCGACCCGCACCGAGGAGATTCTCGCCCTGGCCCGGCGCTGTGGTTTTGCCGACCGCGACAGTTTTCTCGCCGAACTCGAGCGGTACCGGAACGGAGTGAACGCCATCTTCATTGATCTGTTCCACTCCGCCGAGGAAGAGGATTTCCTGGCCCGGCCGGAGGTCAATTTCATCTTCGACTCGGAATCCGATCCAGAGCTGGTTAAGGACCTGCTTGAGGAAAAAGGGTTCAGTAACCCGGACGGTGCCTATGAAAGTTTGAAAATGCTGCGCGGCGGTGACCCGCACAAGCGTCTGACCAGGCGTGGCCGGCGTTTACTTGACCGGTTGGCGCCGTTACTGATGGGGGAACTGCTCGATTCACCCAATCCCGACCAGGCGCTGAACAATCTGGAAACCTTTATCCGCAGTATCCGGGCGCGGACTTCATTTTTTGCCCTGCTTGTCGAAAATTCCGGGATTGTCAAGCTGTTGATTGCGCTGTTCGGTTCCAGCCAGTTGCTGTCGCGAATTTTTATCCAGCGTCCGGAATTGCTGGATACCATGGTCTCCCGCTCCCATGCGGTCGAGACCAAGCCGCGGCGGCAGATGGCGGAAGAACTCGGACAACAGATGACCTTGGCTGCAGACTATGAGCAGCAGCTTGATATTCTGCGCCGGTTCCGCAATGAAGAGTTCCTGCGCATTGCGCTCAATGACCTGCATGGCCAGATCGGCCAGGGGGAGAGCACCCGACAACTTTCCTGGCTGGCTGAAGTTTGTCTGGAACAGGCGGTTTCGATGGCGCGCCGGGAGATGGCTGTCCGGTTCGGCGCCCCATTTCCTGCAAAATCCGGCGGCAGCGGCGCCGAGACCGCATTTGCCATTCTCGGTATGGGGAAATTAGGGGGCCTGGAGCTGAATTATCACTCCGACCTTGATATCATTTTCATCTACGATAGTGAGGGACAGACGCAACCGGTCGCAGAAACCGAGGTCGGTCGGTTCCGCCAGCTCGAAAACCGCGAATACTTCGCCAAACTGGCACAGCGGATTATTACCGTTCTGACCCTGGTGACCGTCGAGGGTTATGTTTACAAGATCGACACGCGGTTGCGCCCTTCCGGGAACCAGGGCCCGCTGGTGACCAGTCTGCAGGCTTTCGAGCGTTATCATCATGAGTCGGCGCAATCCTGGGAGCGCCAGGCGATGACCAAGGCCCGGGTCGTCAGCGGTCCGGCGGAATTTGCCGAACGTGTTCAGTCGCTGATCAGCAGGCTGACTTTTGAACGACCGTTACCGGCAGATCTGCAGGCGGAAATTTACCGGTTGCGCGGCCGCATGGAGCGAGAACTGGCCAGGGAGAGCGAGGACCATTTCAACATCAAGACCGGCCGGGGCGGCATGGTCGATGTCGAGTTTCTGACCCAGTATCTGCAGCTGCTGCATGCGCATCAGCTGGCCGCCCTACGGCAACAGAATACCCTGGAGCTGCTCAAGATTCTGGCAGAACAGGGAATTCTTCCGGCGGCTGAAGCGGAACGATTGCTTAATGGTTATAAATTCCTGCGGCGGCTGGAGAACAAGCTGCGCCTGCTGCATGATCAGTCGATCAACGAACTGTCCGGTGAACAGACAAAAATGCGAAAAGTAGCGAGAAGTCTCGGCTACGGCATATCAGGGGTTGCGCCCGAGAAGGAATTTCTGGAAGAATACCGATTGATTACCGAAGGAATCCGGGAGCTGTTTGAACGCTATCTTAATCCGCAGTGTCACGGATTGACCGGGAAGGACGCCTGAGATGAGCAACAAAGTGATGGTGATAGATGATGATCAGGGGGTCCGCTCGTATCTGCAGAAGGCTCTGACCGCGGCAGGTTGCCGGGTCGAGACCGTTGACCGTGGCGCCGCCGGTTTGCAGAAATTGTTGACCGACGATTACAACCTGGTGCTGATCGATATCAATTTGCCGGAGATATCCGGCCCGGCGATCTGCAGTGCCTTGCGTAAGCATGATAAAACCCGGAACCTGCCGGTGGTGATGATCACCGCCACCTTTCACAGTCAGGACCAGATCGCTCAGGCCAAGGCCGAATATGGACCGGATGATTTTCTGTTGAAACCGTTCAATCCCTCTGACCTGCGTAAACTTCTTGAGCGCCAGCTTCCGCAGGCGAAGAAAACGGCGAACGGCAAAGAGGAATCCTTTTCGCAGCCGATCACCGGAGAGACTGTTCCCCTGCTGCTGCATCAGCTGTACAGCAAAAAGGCGACCGGCCTGCTCCATCTGCAGCGCGGCGAGGCGAAAAAAATCATTTATATCAAGGATGGTTACCCGATTTTTGCCCGTTCCAACGTGCTCAATGAATGCCTTGGGCGGATGCTGGTTCGGGAAGGGGTAGTGACCGAGGTCGATTGTGACGCCTCGGTGGAGCGGAGCAAGGAATCGGGACGGTTGCAAGGTACGGTGTTGATCGAGATGGGTCTGCTGACTCCGCAGGACCTGCATGAAGCGTTGGCGCGGCAGGTAACGGAAAAACTGCTGAACACCTTCGCCTGGCAGGATGGTACCTGCCAGTTTATTCCGGGCAAGGATTTCAAAAAGAATGTGACCTCGATCAAGCTTTCCCCGGCGTCCTTGATCATGCGCGGCATCAGCCGCTATTGGAGTGCCCAGCAACTGGAAGATTTCCTGCGGCCGTTTTCCTCCAGGTATCTGAAACAGGTTTCCGATGTCCAGTATCGGTTTCAGGAGATCGAACTGAATAAACGGGGCGAGGCGATCTTCTCCCAGTGTCTCGGGGGGTCGACCCTGGAACAGATTCTCGATCAGCATCCCCTTGCTCGCCGCGAAGTGCAGCAGATTCTGACCGCTCTGCTGCTTTCAGAGATGATCGAAGCCAGCGACGTTGCTGAGCAGGTTGAGGCCGCCGACATTCCCGAGTTGCATGTCGATCAGGCGATAGACGAGCAGTTGCGGCGCAAAATTCTCGATGATTACCAGCGGATCATGCAGGTCGATTATTTTGATGCCCTGGGGGTCAACCGCCAGTGCGGTGGTCCGGAAGTGCGGCGCGCCTATTATAAGCTGGCCAAAGAGTACCATCCGGACCGGTTTCTCGGCAGTGGGCTGTCCCGCGAGATGAGCAATAAAATCAATGAAATGTTTCAGTACATTACCCAGGCCTATTCGGTGCTCAGCGATCCGAAATCCTGCTCCCAATATCTTGATGAACTGATCCATGGCCCGAAGAAGACGATCAATATCAACCAGGTGATCGAGGCTGAAACAGCTTACCAGGAAGGGCGCACCTTGCTGAAGATCCGGCGTTACAGTGCCGCCATCAAGCCGCTCAAACGCGCCATCGAGCTCAGCCCCGAGGAGCCTGAGTACCTGACGCATTACGCCTGGGCGCTATTCAAGGCATCGTCTGATAAACTTCAAGTTCAGAACCAGGCGCTGGAGGTGCTGCTGGCCTCCCGCGAACTGAATCCCGGCCTCGATATCACCCATCTCTACCTCGGACATATTTACCAGACGATGGGGAAAGATCGGCAGGCGGAGAAATCTTTTGAAATGGCGGTGCAGGCCAACCCTGATTGTACCGATGCCCTGCGCGAATTACGGTTGATCAACCTGCGACGGGAACAGACCGCCCAGTCCAAAGGGTTGCTGAAGAAATTTAGAAGCAAAGAGGATTAAATAAAGCTTCGCTCAGGCTGACGGCTGCAGGCGTTGCAATCCTTGATCGAGCAGGTGTCTGGGATGGACATTCCCCAGTGAGCCGATCATGCTGCGGCGGATCTGCGGTATCTCTTTGGACAACTCTTTGACCAGCTGTTTCATTCGCTGCCGTTTCTGGTCGACCACCCCGCAAACCGGACAGGCACAGCAAATTATCGGATACTGGCTGAGGCGGCTGAATCTGATGATTTCCGACTCCTCTACATAGACCAGCGGGCGGATGACGGTGTGCCGACCGTTGTCGGCCAGCATGTTCGGGCTCATGGCCGCCAGGGTGCCGACGTAGAACTGGTTGAGTAGCGAAGTTTCGATAAAATCGTCCAGATGATGACCAAGGGCGATCTTGTTGCAGCCGAGCTGTTCGGCCAGGGTGTAGAGCACGCCGCGCCGCAGCCGGGCGCAGAAGGAGCAGTAGGAGGAGCCGGGACGGCGTTTCTCCTCGATGATCCGGTAGCAGTCGGTCGCCTCCATTCGGTAATCAAAGCCGTACGTTTTCAGGTGTTCCTCGATCACTTCCTTGCGGTAACCGGGAAAACCGGAATCGACGTTCACCGCGACCAGTTGATACTTGACCGGGGCCTTTCTGCGCAGTGCTTCGAGCATGTGCAGCAGGGTGTAGGAATCCTTGCCGCCCGACACGCCGATGGCGATCCGGTCGCCATCCTCAATCAGATTGAAATCCCCGATCGCCTTGCCGACCTGTTTCTTGATCCGCTGAAAAAGCTGTTCTTGTTCCGTATTCAACTTTCGGACTCCTTTGCGTGATGTGACCAGGAATTAGTAAAGGAATCGGCATGAAAATGCAAGTCTTTGAGAAATCGATCTTTTAATCCGGGTTGACTCGGTCCGTATCTTGCAAAATCGTCTGATTGTACCCCTCCCGTTTAAGAGAATGAAGTATTGCGTCGATAACCAAAACAGAGGTCAGCAGATGAGTATCGATCCGTTAAAAGCATTCGGCACAGTGATTCCAATTAGCAAAGGACATGGGAACAACAAGGCCGCCGAGCCGTCTGCCCGGTCCTTCGATGATCTGCTCAAGACTGCGGAATCATTACCGCCGCGTAGAGATGAGGCGGTTGCTCAGGCAAAGACGATCGCGCATCTGGCACAGTTGAAGATGATGCAGGGGCTGTTGCTTGCCGATGATGAAACGGAGGGCGAGTCGTCACTCTCCGGTCTGTTTGACTGGAAATCTTCTGCTGCTCTGCTGCCCAAGTCAGGTCAAAAGATTGACAACCTTTACGCCAGGATGCAGCCGACCCTGCAGGAACCGGCGGCAAGCGGCCGCAATGAGATCGAACGGCTGATCGACCGGGTGGCCGGCCAGGTCAGCCTGGCCCCCGAGCTGATCCGTTCAGTGGTCGCCGCCGAAAGTGATTTCCAGCCGGACGCAGTCTCCCCGGTCGGCGCCCAGGGGCTGATGCAGCTGATGCCGGAAACCGCTAAAGAGCTGGGGGTGCAGGACAGTTTCGACCCGCACCAGAATCTGCTCGGCGGCAGCAAGTATCTGAAGCAACTGCTCGACAAATACGACGGCGACCTCGACCGCGCTCTCGCCGCCTACAACTGGGGGCAGGGGAACGTCGACCGGCACGGGCTGGAGCAGATGCCGCAGGAGACGCGGGAGTACCTGGCGCGGGTGAAAAGGGGGCTGGAAGGAACTCGTTCTTGAGTCGTATTGACGGAGCTGCTTTCATCACGTCGATTCCTGAAGGCAGGTTGAATGTTTCCCAAGCTTTGACAGTCTACTCACTCGCTGCCGGCAGTTCATGATTATTCCGCCTGCCTCCATGTTTTTCCGGCAGCTTGAGCAGCCGGCGGACATCCTCCAGAATCAGGTAGAGCGCCGGAATCAGCAACAGGGTGATGCCGGTGGCGAAGAGGATGCCGAAACCGAGTGAGATCGCCATCGGGATCAGGAACTGCGCCTGGACGCTGGTTTCCAGGATCATCGGCATCAGTCCGCCGAAGGTGGTCAGTGAGGTCAACAGAATCGGCCGGAAACGTCTTTGCCCGGCCAGCATCAGGGTCGGCAGCAACTCCTCCCCGCCCCGGCGGACACTGTTGGCGTAGTCGATCAGCAGCAGCGAGTCGTTGACCACCACCCCGGCCAGGGCGACGATACCGAACATGCTGAGAATTGACAGGTTATAGCCCATGATCAAATGGCCGAGCAGGGCGCCGACGATCCCGAACGGGATCGCCGCCATGATCAGCAGCGGTTGGCTGTAGCTGCGCAGCGGAATTGCCAGCAGCGCAAAGATGGCAAACAGCGCCAGCAGAAAGCCGCGTTTCATCGAGTCGAGTGATTCCGACTGTTCCTTCTGTTCACCTTCCAGATTAAACGAGAGGCCGGGGTAATCGCGGGTCAGTTCTTTGAGTGGCCCGCTCTTCAGTTCGGCAAGGATCTCCTGGGAATTGGCGCGCTTGCTGTCGACGCTGGCGGTGACGTTGATCACCCGCTTGCGATCGGTGCGGTTGATCTGGGCATAGCCCCGACTCGGCAGAATTTCGGCCGCCTGCAGCAGCGGCAGCTCATTGCCGTTCGGGGTACGGATTCGCATATTCTCGAAATTCCATAACCGTTTCCGATCCGCTTCGGGATAACGGACCATCACTTTCAGTTCGTTACGACCGCGCTGCAGACGCAAGGCTTCGGCGCCGTAAAAAGCGGAGCGCAGCTGGCGGCCGAGTTCAGCTTCGGTGATGCCGAGGGTGCGTGCCGCCGGCCGCAGGCGCACTTTCAGTTCCTGCTTGCCAAGGCTGTAATTATCGGTGATGTCGCCGACACCGGGATAGGCCGCCAGCGCCTTTTGAATCTTTTGCGAGGCCTGTTCGAGGACGGTGAAATCGGTATGTGCCAGCTGGATGTCGATATTCGCTCCGAGTCGCACCAGATTGGAGGTGAAACTCAGGGTTTCGGCGCCGGGGACTTCTCCCACCAGTTCCCGCCAGCGGTTGCTGATCGCCGCCGCCGGGACGCCGCGTAGTTCGCTCTGGGTCAGAAACATTGCCAGATTGGCGACATTCGAGGCGCTGCTGACGCTGCTGCCGAGTGGTCCGGCTTCGGCCATGCTGCCGCCGACCACCGCATAGACATGCCGTAATACCGAACTGCCCGCCGGGCGTTTAGCATCATATTCGGCAACGGTCTGTTCTCCGGCGCGGAGAATTTTCTGGACGACACGATCGGTCTGTTCGGCCGGTGTGCCGGGGGGCAATTCCAGGTTGACGAGCACCACGTCGCCGTCGACCTCGGGCATGAAGGTGAATTTGAGCACCCCGCCGGCGACCAGCCCGCTCCCCAGCAACAGCAGGGTGATCCCACCGGCGACGGTCACATATCGGTAGCGCAGGCACAGGTCGAGAGTCCGCCGGTAGGGGCCGCCGATAAAACGATCGAGCTGCCGGCCGAACCAGCGCCGGGTGCGGTCGATGCGGCCGAGAAGCCCTTTGTCGAACGAGCGTCTCCGTCCCAGCGACAGGTGGGACGGCAGGACAAACAGCGACTCGACCAGTGACACCAGCAGAATGATAATGACGATCTTCGGGATCACCGAGATGAACTTGCCGAGCATCCCGCCGGTAAACAGCAGCGGGGCGAAGGCCGCCACCGTGGTCAGTACCGAGAAGACCACCGGCTGGCTGACCTGCAGGCTCCCCTCTTCGGCGGCCAGCGGGTAGGATTTGTCCAGCTGGCGGTGCTCGTAGACGTTTTCACCGACCACGATAGCGTCGTCGACGACGATGCCGAGCGCCATGATGAAGGCGAACATCGAAATCATGTTGATCGAGACATCGACCGCCGGCATGAACAACAGGGCGCCGCAAAAGGAGATCGGGATACCGAGCATGACCCAGAGTGCCAGGCGGATTTCCAGGAACAGGCCGAGAATGATGAACACCACGATCAGGCCGTACTTGGCGTTCTTGAACAGCAGGTCGCGGCGGCTTTTGAACAGTTCGGTGGTATCGTTCCAGCTGGCGATGCCGACGCTTTTCGGCAGCTCATGGCGGCGCTGCTCGACATAGTTGAGCACCAGGGAGGAAATTTCGTTCGGCTTCTGGTTGCCGACCCGGTAAATTTTGACCATCGCCGCCGGCTTGCCATCAAACCGGGCCGAAGTGTCGGTTTCGGCGAAATCGTCGCGGACCCGTCCGATCTCGCCGAGGCGCAGCTCGGTGCCGTCCGCTTTGCTCATAATCACGATCTGCTCGTACCCAGGACCGGTGTAGCGGCGCTCCTTGGTGCGGATCAGGATGTCGCCGCCGGCGGTTTTGATCGTTCCGCCCGGCAGGTCGAGAGAGGCCTGACGGATACGATTGGCGACCTGCTCCAGGGTCAGACCGTAGCGGCGCAGATTCGCCTCGGGGATCTCCACTGATATTTCGTAGTCGCGGACCCCGGTCAGGTCGACCTGGGTGATCTGGGGCAGGTTGAGCAGGTCGTCGCGGACCCGTTCCGCCTGTTCACGCAGGCTGCGTTCCGACAGGTCGCCATAGACCACCACCGAGATCACTTCGCGGCGGTTGAGCAGCTTGGTAATGACCGGTTCCTCGGCATCTTGCGGAAAGGTGGTGATGCGATCGACCTCGGTCTTGATGTCGGCCAGCACCTGGTTGGCGTCGAACTCCGGATAGAGCTCCGCCGTGACCGTGCCGAACCCTTCGGCGGCTTGCGCCTTGAGCTGTTTGATGCCGTCGACCCCGGTCAGGTTCTCTTCGACCTTCAGCAGCACCCCTTCCTCGACCTCTTCCGGTCCGGCGCCCGGATAGGCGACCGAAACCTGGATCTTGTCGAGGGAAATCTCGGGAAAGACCTCCTGCTTGACCGAGAAACCGAGCACCACCCCACCGATGATGAAGACCATCATTAGCAGGTTGGCGGCGACATGATTGCGGGCCATCCAGCGGATTGCGCCATTCATAACAAAATTCTCCGAAATTCAGAATTCAGCAGTGTCATTCCGCCGTCCGCAGCAACAGCCCATCCGCAGCGCCGGGGATCGCCGTCAGAACCAGCCTGGTCCCGTCCGCCAGAGACGCCTGGGCCACCACCTGTTCCGGGTCGCGCCGCACGACTTCGACCGGAACGATGTGCAGCCGGTTTTCGTCATTCATGATCCAGACCCTGTCGTTCTCCCGCAACGCGCTACGCGGCAGTTCGATCACCTGAGTCAGGACCGGTCCCTGGAGAGTGATTTCGACAAACTGACCGTTACTCAATGCCGGCTGTTTTTCCGCCGAGGTCTGCTGATAAGGATCGTCGACCGCAACAACAATTGTCGCCATGCGGCTGCCGGGATCGATTTCCCCGAGGCTGCGGACAATCCGCCCTTTCCATTTGCTGTCGGTCCGGCCGGGCAGTTTGATCAAGGCCGTCGAGCCCAGCCCATCGGAGCCCGCTGCTGGGATTTTCAACCAGGACAGCTCGGTGAGCGGCAAGGGGATGATAATTTCGGCCCGGTCGGTTCCGGCCAGCGTGGCGATCGAGGTCCCGGCGCGCAGATACTGTCCGAGATCGACCGCTTCCTGGCGAATCCGGCCGTTGAACGGCGCCCTGATGGTGGTACGCTGCAGGTTTAATTGCGCCTGCTCTAGAGCGGCCTGAGCCCCCGCCAGATTGGCCTGTTCCTGTTGTAGCTGAATTTCGTGGGTGACCAGCGGTCCTGGTTTCCCCTTGTCAGGCAGTTCAACCCGTTGCCACTCCTGACGGGCGACTTTGGCGCGCTCCTGTTCCGCCAGCAGCGCAACCTTGGCCCGGGCGACTTCGGCCCGGGCGCGTTCGACCGCCAGGCGATAGTCTTCCGCTTCAATTTTCAGCAAGGTTTCGCCGGTTTTGAAAAATCCGCCGTCCACCAGTTTTGGCGACAGCCAGCTCACTTTGCCGCTGACTTCCGGCACCAGGGAAATCTCCTGCTCCGCCTGCACGGTGCCGGTGGCGTGGACCTGAACCTGGTGCGGGCGGGCTCGCAACTCCGTCACATCGATCAGCACGCCGCGAAATTCGGGAGGCTGATGTTGAGGGCTCGGCTTTAGTTTGATCAACAGCAGCAGGCCTGCAGCACCGATGACCAGCACCAGAATCGGCAGGATAATTTTCAATGCTTTGCCAGATCTTTTATTGTTCATAGCATCATTCATGGTCAGTCCTGTTGACGGCTGAGGATTTGCATCTGCCGGTCGAGTTCTTCCGCCATCCAACTCCCTCCCAGGGCGCGCGCCAGGGTGATCCGGTGACTCAGCCACTGGCGCCGGTTGGTCAGCAATTGACTGTTGATTTCGTAATAACGCAGTTCGCTGGCCAACAGACTGCTGCTGTCAATCAGTCCCGAGCGGTAGTTGTCTCTGGCCAGCAACACCTCCTGCCGGCCGGCCTGCAATTGCTGTTCGAGCAGTTGTTGCCGCCGGGCACTGTTTTCATCGTTCGACAGGGCGGTTTCAACTTCCTGGATTGCGGCGAGGATCGCCTGCTGATAGGCGGCCAGCTTTTCCTCCCGCAGAGCCTGTTGCCGGTCGGCTTCCGCCCGACGGCGGCCGCCATCAATAAGCGGCTGGGTCAGACCCAGGGCCAGGCTCCAGAAACTCCCCTCAATGTTGCCGAAAGCGGCTTGGGAGGCGGAATGCCCGAGCGTTGCGGTCAGATTGACAGCCGGCAGTCGCTCCGCCAGGGCGGCGGCCAGATCATGATCGGCTGCCTGAACCTGCAACAACGCAGCAGAAATATCCGGACGTTTGACCAGCAGGCTGGCCGGAAGGCCGCTGGCGATAACGGTATTCAAACGCGGCAGCTGATCGCCGCCGATTGTTTGCAGCTGCGGCGGTTGACCGAGAAGCAGAGCGATACTGTTTTCCGCCTGACGCAGATTTGCCCGGAAATTGGGCAGCCGGGCTTCGGCCATCGCCAGGTTCTGGCGCGCCTGATAGAGTTCGCCGGTATCGGCCAGCCCGACTCGATAGCGGTCGTTGAGGATGTCAACCAGTTGGCGATAGCTGTCGACCTGCTGTTCGCCGAGTTGCAGCTGGGCACGCTGCTCGGCGGCAAGGAAATACTGGTCCGCCAGCTGGGCGCTGAGACTCAGCTGCAGGGTCTGAACCTCGTTGCGCCCCGCCTGCCGTCGCAACTGTGTGGCTTGGTCACGATTGTTCAAGCGCTTCCAGAGATCGATTTCGTACCCGGCGGCGAGAGATACCTGGTGATTAGTGGCGGTCGTGCTGCCACTGATTCCCGGAGTATGGTCACGACTGAGCGAACCATTCAGCCCGAGGGACGGCCAGAGACTCGCAGCACTGCTGCGCTGCAGGGCGTCCAGCTGTTGCAGCCGATAGAGGGCCTGGCGCAGGTCGAGGTTGCCGGCAAACAGCTGCTGCTGAAGACTGTTCAATTGCGGATCGTGGAAACTTTCCCACCAACGATCGGGAAGTACGACGCCTCCCATCGCCTCGGCAGCCAGATACTGCTCAGGTAACTTGGGTGGCTCAATTTTACTTGCGGGGAAGGGACTGCAGGCCGTCAGCAATATCACTATTCCCGAAAGTAAGCGACGGGTCAGCATGAAGCCTCCAGCCCGGTACAGACAAAAGTGAGCAGCTGTTCAACCAGCTCCTCGCCCGCGAGAGGTTCCGGAAAACCGGGGATTTGCGGCAAGGGGCGTACACTGCTGCACATCACATGGCTCAAGGCGCCCATGGTGAATTGCAGTCGGGCCAGCAGGATGTTTGCCGGCAGTTCCGGCAATGCTTGCTGCAGGGTTGTGAAGAGGAGTTTGAAAAGCGGCAGAATCTGCTGAATAAAACAGTTGCGCACAGTTTCATCCGGTTCGCTCAGGGCCCTGCCGACCAAGGCAATGAAATCCTTGGCGCCGGAGTCCGTGCCACGAAAGGCCAGCGTCGGTTCAATAAAAGCACGCAGCAGGTCTATTGCCGAGGGAGTTGTGCCTTGCTGTTGGGCAGCCGCCAGCACCGCTTCGATTTTTTCCTGGCGTACCTGGTTCAAGGGGATCAGGCGTCGTTCGATGACTGACTGCAACAAGTTCTCTTTAGAGCCGAAATGATAATTGACGGCCGCCAGATTGACATTTGCGAGATCGGTCAGGGTACGCAGGGAAGTATTATGAAAGCCATCCCTGGCAAACAGCTGTTCGGCAGTATTGAGGATGCGGGTTTTGGTATCGATACGCTTCATCTTATTTCCCCTGGTGTGGTTTATACGTCCGATTAAAACATTCGTTTTAAATCTCTGTCAACCCTGTAACAATTCTTTTCACCTGTTGCCTGTTTTTTGTGCTCAGTGCTGATTGACTAGACATTTTTTGTGCATAAAAAATAAGCATACTTTCTTCTAATTTTATATTTATTGTTAAATATCAAATGGTTAAGAAGTTGGCACATTGACTGCTATAGGTTTTGGCGATTGTTGTTGAGCTTTCTCGATAACAGTATGAAACAAGAAAAACTACAGAGACCAGTCGGGGAACAAAGAGGTTCTGATTTACGGCTGACCATGACAGGGCAAAGGCGCTCTGAACTCCAGACGGAGTCAGAGCGCCTTTATTTTTATTTTTGATCTCTCTGGAAAGGAGATTTACGCGCATGAGAAAAATCGAATGTATCATCAAGCCTTTCAAATTGGACGACGTCAAGACCGCACTTTGTGATCTAGGAATCAGCGGGATGACCGTCAGCGAGGTGCGCGGTTTCGGCCGTCAGAAGGGGCACACCGAGCTGTATCGTGGTGCCGAGTACCAGATCGATTTCATTCCCAAGGTAAAGCTGGAACTGGTGGTGGCTGCCGATCAGGTTGACGAGGTGGTCGCGGCAGTGCAGCGCGAAGCCTGTACCGGCCGTATCGGTGACGGCAAAATTTTCGTCAAGCCGGTTGAACAAGCTATCCGGATCCGGACCGGCGAGTCCGGTATCGATTCGCTCTAAAACTTTTATCCATTGCAAGCAACAGATAGACAATAAAGGAGATCTACACCATGAAGAAATTCACCCCTTTGCTGCTGGCCATCCTGCTGCTGGCCATTCCGGTCTTTGGTTGGGCCGATGACGCGCCAATAACCGCCGATACCGTTCAGAATAACCTGAACTTCGTCTGGACTCTGGTCGCCGCTTTCCTGGTTTTTCTCATGCAGGCCGGTTTTGCCATGGTTGAAGCCGGGTTTACCCGCGCCAAGAACGCTTGTAACATCATGATGAAAAACATGATGGACTTTTCGGCCGGCGCGCTGGCCTTCTGGGCAGTCGGTTTCGGTCTGATGTTCGGTGCCACCAACGGTTTCTTCGGGACCACCGATTTCTTTTTCAGTGGCGCCACCGGTGACGGCGAAGCTTGGAATTATGCCTTCTGGATGTTCCAGGTGGTTTTTGCTGCCACTGCCGCGACCATCATTTCCGGCGCCGTCGCCGAACGCACCAAATTCAGCGCCTATATGGTTTACTCGGTCTTCGTCTCAGCGCTGATCTACCCGATTTTTGGCAGCTGGGCCTGGGGGAGCTTGTTTCACGGCAACGGCTGGTTGGAAGGGCTCGGTTTCATTGATTTCGCCGGTTCTTCCGTGGTTCACTCCATTGGTGGTTGGCTCTCGCTGGCCGGCGCCATCGTCGTCGGTCCGCGCCTTGGCAAGTTCGACAAGAACGGCAATGTCAAGCCGATCCCCGGCCACAACATCCCGATCGCCGCGCTCGGTGTCTTCCTGCTCTGGTTCGGCTGGTACGGGTTCAATCCCGGCTCCACCACCACCGGTGACAGCTCCATTGCCATCATCGCCGTGACCACAACCATGGCTGCTGCCGCGGGCGCTGTCGCTGCCATGCTCCTCACCTGGGTCAAATACGGCAAGAGCGACATCGGCATGACCCTGAACGGCGCCCTCGCCGGCCTGGTCGGCATTACCGCCGGCTGCGCCAATGTTTCGGTCGCCTCTTCGGTCATCATCGGTTTGGTCGCCGGGGTGCTGGTGGTCTTCTCAGTGCTGTTCTTCGACAAGATCAAGGTAGACGATCCGGTCGGCGCGGTTTCGGTTCACGGCGTTTGTGGTGCCTGGGGGACCCTGGCCGCCGGACTTTTCGACAGCGCCGGATTTTCCCTGCACACCGTCGGCGTACAGTTGATCGGCATCGGCACCTGCTTCGCCTGGGCTTTCGGAACCGGCCTGGTCCTGTTCAAAGCGATCGATCTGGTGATCGGCATGCGCGTCTCCAAGGAAGAGGAACTGGCGGGTCTCGACTTTTCCGAGCATGGCGCCAGCGCTTACCCCGATTTCCATACCGTTCATCTCGGCTCGATCTTTACCCCGTCTGACCCCGGTAATGGTAGCCAGAAACCGGTCCCGGTGGGATCGGTCGAGCCGGCCAAGCAGAGCTGATCGCTCGTAATCATCAGGATTAAACGACGGGCAGCTCATAGGGGGCTGCCTGCCTTTAAAAAAGTTGTAAAACATTGAATTCTTGAGGAAGGAAAAAATATCATGAAAGTATTGTCACACTTACTGGTTGTTTTGTTTCTGCTGGTTCTGGTCACTCCGGCGATGGCCGCGGTGGAAGTCAGCGGGGATGCTTACATCAATTACAGCAGCATGTATCTCTGGCGCGGTTTCGACCTGAGCGACAACGATCCGGTCATGCAGGGGGGGATGGATCTTTCCTTCAAAGGGGTGACCCTCAGCTACTGGAGCGATTACAACCTGGAAAATTCCGTGCTCGATGAGACCGATATCACCGTTGACTACAGCTTCGATGCCAGCGAATTGGTCGGCATCAGCTTGGGGCATATCCTTTACTCGGTGCAAGGGGCAGAGGATGTGAGCGAGATTTATGCGGGCGTCTCCCTGAACACCCTGCTCTCGCCGGCTTTGAAAGTTTATTACGATTATGACAACGAAGCGACCTACGTTGCCGCCTCGATCGGTCATTCCCTGGACCTGAAGGAAGGGCTGACCCTGAATCTCGGTGCGCTGGTCAGTTATGTAGATAATGACGCCTATAATGATCTGCACAATGCCGAACTCAGTGCCGGCCTCGATTATGCACTGACCGATCAGATAACCCTCAGCCCCGCAGTGATCTATTCGACTCCGCTCAGTAATGACGCCGAAGATCTGGCCGGGCTTGATGACGAGTTCATGGGGGGATTGACCCTGACCCTCAGCTTCTGACCTGCTCACAGGAGCTGTACCAGAAAAGCTGCTGCCCAATTGTTGGGCAGCGGTTTTTTTTCAGGTGGGGATGCGCACCACAAACACCGGTATGGTTGCGCTATGCAGGATTTTCATGGTCGTTGAACCGAGCAGCGCGTCGGTCAGCACCGAATGGCGGTGCGAACCCATGATAATCAGGTCGGCGCCCAACTCTTCCGCGGTTTCCAGAATGGCAAGTTTCGCCGGTTGGCGGATGATCCTGATCCCGGCCAGCAGGTTTTTGTCGGCTGACAGCCTCTCCAGTTCCTCCCGGCAGAGCGCTTCCAGTTTGTTATGCAGGTGGGTCTCCGATTCTTCCAACGATTTCTCATAGTTCGCCTGCATAGTTTCCTGAAACATGTAAACTTCGGCCATGTATTGCGCAGTCAAGTCGGGAACCTCATGGCCGTGTACAACATGAATCCGGGCCACATATTTCTGCGCCAGGCTCAGGGCATAACCGAACAGGTAGCGGGTATCTTCACCGAGCCCGGCGGCGAGCAGGATGGTATTGATGGTCGGCAGCATGGTTTACCTCCCTTCCTTTTGTTTTGTGGCAAAACGAATGGAAATCACCGATCTGCACCATGTCTCTCTCTATCAATTATGCCGCAGCCGTTGGGAAAGGCAAAGCGGGAGAATCAATCTTCTGCGGGGAGGTCGGCAGGGGCATCGGAGCTGAGCAGGATTGCCAGCCAGCGGGTCGAATCATTTACTTCCAGAGCGATTTTAACAATCATCGTCAGCGGGACCGAGAGCAGCATGCCGATCGGGCCGAGGATCCACCCCCAGAAAACCAGAGAGATGAAGACCACCAGCGAAGAGAGGTTCAGCTTGCGGCCCATCAGCCGGGGTTCGACGGCGTTCCCCATGACGACGTTGACCGTCAGATAGATGATCGCCACCAGCAGCGCCTGAAGTGGGCCGAGTTGCACCACGGCCAGTAGCACCGCGGGAATCGCGGCGATGATCGATCCGATATTCGGAACATAGTTGAGCAGAAAAGCGAGCAGCCCCCAGAGCAGGGCGTAATCGAGGCCGAGCAGCAGTAACCCCAGGGTAATGGCGAGTCCGGTCGCGAGGCTGACGAAGGTCTTGATCGCCAGGTACTGGCGGACCCCGTTGACGAATTTTTCGAAGGAGGCCAGGGAATCATCGGCATCGGGCAGAGCGGCTCTCAGTTTAGCCGGCATTCCGGCGGCCTCGAAGAGGATGAAAATAACTGTCAGCAGAATCAGGAATGAGTTGGTCAGTACCCCGCCGGCCTTGGCCAGCATGCTCGCCGAGTATTGCATTACCGCGCCGGGATCGAAGAGATCGAGCAGCACCTTTTTTGAAGCCTTCAAGCCGAAGCTGTGCAGCCAGTCGAACAGCGCTTCGGTCTGATGGCGAAGTTTTTCCTGATAGATTGGCAGATCTCTGGTGAAATCGTTGATCGAGGTGCCGACCAGAGTCAGAATCAGCAGCCCTGCCAGCATCATTACCCCGATCACCAGCAGCAAGGCCAATGGTGCGGGAAATTTGTGTTGCTGGAGCCATTGAAAGGGACCGGCGCAGATGATGGCGATAAAAATTGCCAGCAGAAACGGCACCAGCAGGGCCGAGGCGGTTTTAATCCCGGCGATGATGATGACCAGCGCCGCCAGGGTCGGCAGCAGTCTGGAATGGTTCTTTAAGCGGGATTCAGCAGACATCCGGCGCCAGTCGTTAGGGTTTGTCGGCTGCGGGTGATTGCAGACAACTAAACCGCATGCGACGGAACTTGTCAATCTTTTCGGCGAGTGTTCGGTCTGGTTCAGCCGAGGGTGCAGCGCAACAGCTTGATCCCGTCGGCGAAGCGAACTTCCATCTTGTTCGGCTTGGTGATAGTGACCACCTGTCCAAGTCCGAAACTCGGATGCTGGATCAGCATTCCTTCCCGCATCGGGGTCGTCATACTGTACGGAATTGCTTCTTCCGGTCGGGCATTGGCCAGCAACTCTTGCCACTCCCGCTGGGTTTTTGTCGTTCGCGGCTTGCCGACTGCGGCTGATGTGCTACGGTTCGTCCGGGTTTTCGGAGCCTTTTCTTTATGGAAATTATGCGTGCTGCCACAGGTGTTGCACTCGACCCTGGCCACTCTTTCGCCGACCATGGCGACAATCGTGTGGTTGGTGATTTCTTTACATCTGGTACAGCGTGAGGCGATGTAGTCGCCGGCGGAGAGTGGCTTGTTCGACATGGTTGCTCCTTGCAGCAAAAAGAGCTCTTTTTACCTTTTGTGCGGCTGACTGTCAATCAGCATAAGATTAAAAGCGGCAAGGGTCTGGAGGGCTGAAACGGGGTTGAGTAACCCTGGCAGCGGGCAGAAGGGGCGGCTCTAGCCCAAAGAGGCTAGATCTTCAAGGACTGAAAAGCATTCTGGAGAACAGAGAGTTGATAGGGTTTCTTCAGGAAACCGCCGATCCCTTGGCCGGAGAATTGCGGCGAAATCTCCTGTTCGTTGTAACCGCTGCCGATAATCACCTTCACGTTGGGGGCGATGCGGCGCAGTTCCTGACGGGCGGGAGCAATGATTTCACCTACCCCCTCTGCCCAGAAGAATAATTCTGAGATGTCTGCGTTGATACGAATGCCAAAATGATTTGTCAGAGCCGATCTGTATCGAAGACCGCGTATTGCGAAATAATTGGCGCTGTTATTCAGGTGCGGACTACAATGCGTAAATCTCCTGGGCCCATTTGACCGCCTCCATATAGGCGGTACAGACTTCGCTCTCATCGACCTGTAGCTGATTGGACAATTCCGTCACCTGATCCCAGTCCGCTTTTTCGATCGCCACAATCAGGTCGAGATTGGTCCGCATGGTCCCCGGCTCCCCGGTCAGCGCCGCCTGAATGTCCTCTTCAATCGTGATTTCGCGCAGGATTTCATCGAGTGGGCGGGACATGATGACGTCGAGCAGAGAAAACAAGCCCATCAGGAACATATCAGCCTTACGTCCGCCCATGCCGCAGGCCAGGGCGGTTTGTTCACAGAATCGCGCCCGAACCAGGGAGGAAACGACCAACTCCGCCGGTTTGTCGTTGGCCATCTGCGAAATGGAAAGCAGGGAGACCCAGGAACGGATTTCACGAATGCCGAGCAGTGACAGCGCCTGCAGAATCGAGGTGACTTTGTGGCGCAGGGCAAACGCTGCCGAGTTGATCAATTTCAGCAGCTTGTAGGAGAGGGAAACTTCACTCTGGATGGTCTGGGCCAGTTTCTTGAAATCGACTTCGTCAGCATGCACATCCTTGAGTATGCGCAGAAACTGTAGCTTGTTGGTCGGGATGTCCTTGCGCGAGACGATCACCGGTTTGGCGAAAAAATACCCCTGGAACAGCTGGTAGCCCATCTTCTTGGCCTGCTCGTAAACTTCGTAAGTTTCCACTTTTTCCGCCAGCATTCTGATTCCGCGGGGAATGAACATCTGGGCGAGACGGGCCTGTTCTTCGCCATTGCTGAGCAGAAAATCGACCTTGATGATATCAGCCAGTTCCAGCAGTGGCTCATAATTCTTGTGATAGACGAAATCGTCCAGAGCCAGAATGTAACCCTCCGCTTTCAGCCGGCGGCAGGCCTCGACGATTTCGGAATCCGGTTCGACATGTTCGAGAATCTCGACCACGGCCTGTTCCTTGGGCAGAACGGTCATGTAATTTTCCAGCAGCACCTTGCGGGTGCAGTTGATAAACGCTCTGGAGTTGCTGGTCATCTCGTTGAGACCGAACAACAGGCTGCTGTTGGCGATGACGCTGGCGGCAGCCTGGTCCTGATCGTCACTGTCGAAATAATTATGCAAACCCGACCTGAAAAGCAACTCGTAGGCGTAGACCTTGCCGTTGCGGTCAAAAATCGGTTGCCGGGCGATAAAATGTTCCAATGGAGGTTCTCCGGGAAATCGCTAATACAGACAGCAGAATATCAATATAAACATGATAAATAATACCTCATTTTTTGTGAAAAACCCAAACATTCTAATTTGACGATGAATGGTAGGAGAGTTGACGCTCTGCAGTGGATAGGCTAACGTCCCCGGCAGCAATCTTCTGCCGAGGACGTTACCGGCAGCCCCGATTTTTCTTTCAATAACTGAATAAAAAAAAGTTTCTGCTGTTTGCTTCGGTTGCCTACGAGGAGATCGGCGTGGATCAGGCGCGAGCCGAACAGAAATCGCGCTTTCTCGCCAATTTTGCCGCTGAGGTAATCACCGCCGATTTCCCCGAACTGGCCAAGCGCATACATATCAAGTCCGCCGTGCTGTCCTGGCGCTCGCGTACTCTGACTATCCTGCCGGAGGTATGAGCGCGGCGGGCAACCGACAGCTTAGCGCAAGCTTATTCCGGTGACCCGCTGTTCGCGGTTGAGTTCCATGACCAGATCGGCTGTTCCCGGCAGAACGGCCAGTTGATGGCGGGTCAACCGTTCGTAGTGCTGGATGAAGCGCCGCAGGGCAATTTCACCCATTACCCCGGTACCGCTGCGCCGGGCGGCCAACTGCTCCTCCTGCCGCTTGCGCCAGTGATAGACCAACTCCCAGTCGGGGATCTGCAGCATCAGCAATCGGTCGAGCTGAGCGAACAACTGTCGGTAAGGGCCTTCGAGCTGCTGATTTACGTAGCGTCGCCAGCGACCGTCGGCATCCTCTTTTTCTTCCAGTCGATTGATCGGTTGTTCCAACTCGGCATCGTCCTGCGGCGTAGCGCCGACGCACCATCCCTCGAACAGGATCAGGTCGAACGGTCCCCGGGCCTGTTCCCATTCGCTGACAGGAAACCGGTCATCAGTTGCTTTGTTGAAGCGTGGAATTTCAATGATTTCATCCGTGGTCAACTGCCGCAAGCTGGCGAACAGCTCCAGTCCCAGTGGGATATCATGAGTCCCGGGGACTCCACGGGTGGCCAGCAGGGGGTGGGCCTGTTCCGCCAGTTGCTGACGGGCCGTCAGCGGCAGGTAAAGATCATCGATGGAAACCACACAGGACCGGCAATCGAAAGCCGATTCAAGGATCCATTTCAGCAGGTTGCAGAGCGTAGACTTGCCGCTCCCCTGCGAACCGTTGACCCCTACCAGCAGAGGGCCGGACGCCGGACGCTGCTGATTCAGCCAGGCCGCCAGCGGCAGATAGAGCTCGGACAGCTGGGAATTTAACTGCACCGGCAGTTGATTCAGAACCAGCTGCCCGGCAAAGCTCGGCTGCAGAAGTTGCAGCAATTCGGCATGGTCTGCTGCGGACAGAGGGAAGTCTGCAGCAGGCCAGAGAGATTTCGTGACCATTGGCTCCTCGTGATCAGGATGAATTGTCTCGATGAAACTAGCGTTTCTAGACTCAGTCGGCAAGCAAGAAGAGTTAAGAACTTGCTAATTTTTTCTTATTGAATATCGACGGCCCGGTTCGCTGCTCTTTAATATGATCTCAATTCATAATCTCCCCACAGGAGGATATCGAAATGCTACCGGATGCGAAGTTCTGTGCCCGGTATGCCCTTGACCCAGTGTCGATTTCAGGAAAAGGTGAATATAGCTCTTTCTATGTTGTTTAACGGGATTATATAATTGATCATGATGTGGTAACCTGTGAGGGTTTTGCTAATACGAAAAGGTGGCTCCGAGCGCCGCAGGCGTAATCTCTGTAGTGCAACGCCCCATCAGCAGCTCTAAGTTTCGCATTCGCGAGCGACTGAGCAGCTCGAAGTGCCAACACAGATCGTGCAACCCGAACGACTCTGGTATTTGTATCCGCTGTTGACCAAGTCAGCATAGCTCACGGGGCAGAATGGGGGAATGCCCCTGTCAGCGGCAACCTTTTTGAACAACCTGCTTCTGCTCCAGCGACGACCGAGGATCGAACATGACGAACCATACAGGCAGGCCCTCAGCCCAGGGCCTTTATGACCCGGCCAACGAACATGATAATTGCGGTGTCGGCTTCATTGCCAACATCAAAGGCCGAAAAAGTCATTGCATCATCAAGCGCGGTATCGAGATCCTGTGCAATTTGACTCATCGCGGCGCCGTGGGCGCCGACCCTCTGGATGGCGACGGTGCGGGTCTGATGATCCAGATGCCGGACGCCTTCTACCGGGACGTGTGTGACTTCCCGCTTCCGGCACCCGGTGAATACGGCGCCGGAATCGTGTTTTTACCCCGCGACAGCAGCAGTCGGAAAGCCTGTACCGCCGTGCTTGATCGGGAACTGGTCAAGGTCGGCGGTCAGGTTCTCGGTTGGCGGGAGATCAAGACCGACGGCAGCACCATTGGCCGCAGTGCCCGGTCGGTCGAACCGCGGGTCATGCAGGTCTTTGTCGGTCGGGGGAGTGTTGAGCCGGAACAGCTCGACCTGATGCTTTACCTGGCCCGCAAACGGGCGGAAAATGCCATCCGCGACGGCAAACTTGCCGGCGGTGAGATGTTCTACGTCTGCTCACTTTCCAGCCGCACCATCCTCTACAAGGGGATGCTGCTCTCCGAGCAGCTGAACACATTTTTCCCCGAATTGGACGATGAGCGGCTGGTCAGTGCGATTGCCTTCGTTCATCAGCGCTACAGCACCAACACCTTTCCGACCTGGGATCTTGCCCAGCCATTCCGCTATGTGGCCCATAATGGCGAGATCAATACCCTGCGCGGCAATATCAACCGGATGCGCGCCAGGACGGCCCTGTTCGCCCACCTCGACCTGGCTGATGGAGTCTCCGACCTGGATCCGGTCGTTATTGAACGCGGCTCCGACACCGCCTGTCTCGATAACGCGCTTGAACTGCTGGTGCTGACCGGCCGCAGTCTGGCCCATTCGCTGGCGATGATGGTCCCCGAGGCCTGGGCCTCCAAGGCCAGCTTGAGGCCCGCAGTCAAGGGGTTCTTCGAGTACCATGCGACGATGATGGAACCCTGGGACGGTCCGGCCAACATCGTTGCCTGCGATGGCAAGCAGGTGGTCGCAATTCTCGATCGTAACGGCCTGCGTCCGGCCCGCTACTGGATTACCAGCGACGATGAGATCATCTATGCCTCGGAGGCCGGCGTGCTGGATATTGCGCCCGAGAAGATCCTGCGCAAGGAGCGCCTGGCTCCCGGCAAGATGATTCTGGTCGACGTCGAAACCGGCGAGTTCAAGGAAGACCACGAGATCAAGGGCGAACTTGCCGCCGCCCAGCCCTACGCTGCCTGGGTCAGCGAATACCTGATCCGGCTCGATGACCTGCCCGCCCCGGCCACCAAACGGGTGCCAAGTCACGGCGAACTGCGGCGCACCCAGGGCAGCTTCGGTTACACCCTGGAAGAGATGCGAGAAATCATGGCGCCGATGGCCGACAATGGCCAGGAGCCGGTCGGATCCATGGGGACCGACACTCCGACTGCCGTGCTGTCGAGATGCAGTAAGCTGCTTTACTGGTATTTCAAGCAACTTTTCGCGCAGATTACCAATCCGCCGATCGATCCCCTGCGCGAAGAAATTGTCATGAGCCTGACCCAGTATATCGGTCCGGCACGCAATATTCTCATGCCCGGCCCGGAACACTGCCAGATGCTGGAGCTTGACCACCCGATTATCACCAACGATGTGCTGGAACAGTTGCGTCACAGCGATATCCAGGGGTTTCGCGGTACTACCCTGAATACTCTGTTTGACGCCGATCAGGGTCCAGAGGCCCTGGAAAAGCGCTTAGCGGAGCTGTTTATCGAGGCCGAAGACGCCGTTGATTCCGGTCGGACCATCCTGGTACTGTCCGATCGTGGCGTCTGTGCCGAGAAAGCGCCGATTCCGGCGCTGCTGGCGCTGGCCGGTATTCATCATCACCTGATCCGGGTTGGCAAGCGCAGTCAGTGTTCGCTTGTCGTGGAAACAGGCGAAGCACGCGAAGTTCATCACTTTGCCCTGCTGATCGGTTTCGGGGCCGCGGCGATCAATCCCTACCTCGCTTTCGAAACACTGCAGGACATGGTCAACCAGGGGCTGCTCGCTGCCCAGGACGGAAACATCGATGCGGATGAAGAGACCGACGTTGTCTACAAGTACACCCAAAATTACATCAAGGCGATCGGCAAGGGGCTACTCAAGATTTTTTCGAAAATGGGGATCAGCACTCTGCAAAGTTACTGCAGCGCCCAGATTTTTGAGATCGTCGGCCTGAACCAGGATTTTACCGCCAAATATTTTCCCGGGACCGCCAGCCGCATTGGCGGCGCCGGTCTGTTGGAAATCGCCACCGAGAGCCTGATGCGCCACCATCTCGCCTTCGCCGAGCAGGTGGATCCCAACCGAGACCTGGAGCGGGGTTCCGAGTACTCCTGGCGTCGCGAAGGGGAACTGCATCTGATGAGCCCGGAGGTCATCGCCCTGCTGCAGCATGCGGTGCGCTCCGGTAATCGTGAGGATTACCAACGCTTCTCGTCCCTGGTCAACGATCAGAGCGAGCGGCTCTGCACCCTGCGCGGACTGTTCAAGTTCAAAAGTCAGAATCAGCCCGTTCCTCTGGAAGAGGTCGAACCGGTCAGCGCCATTGTCAGGCGATTTTGCACCGGCGCCATGAGCCTCGGCTCGATTTCCACCGAGGCTCATGAAACCCTGGCGATCGCCATGAACCGGATCGGCGGCAAATCGAACACCGGCGAAGGGGGCGAGGACCCGCGGCGGTACCGCCCGGATGCCAACGGTGACCTGCGCCGCAGTGCCATCAAGCAGGTGGCTTCGGGGCGCTTCGGCGTCACCCCGCACTATCTGGTCAATGCCGATGAACTGCAGATCAAGATCGCCCAGGGCGCCAAGCCCGGTGAAGGTGGCCAGCTGCCGGGACACAAGGTCAGCGAATACATCGGCGAGCTGCGCTACAGTGTCCCCGGGGTCACCCTGATTTCGCCGCCGCCGCACCATGACATCTACTCGATCGAGGACCTGGCGCAGCTGATTTTCGACCTGAAAAACTGCAATCCCAAGGCCGACATCACCGTCAAGCTGGTGAGCGAAGTCGGCGTCGGCACCGTCGCTGCGGGGGTCAGCAAAGGGCACGCGGAGCGGGTTATCATCGCCGGCTACGATGGCGGCACCGGCGCCTCGCCGACCTCATCGATCAAACATGCCGGCATTCCCTGGGAGATCGGCCTGGCCGAGACCCAGCAGACCCTGGTGCTCAACGATCTGCGCGGCCGGATCATCGTTCAGACCGACGGGCAGCTGCGCACCGGCCGCGACGTGGTCATCGCCGCCCTGCTCGGCGCCGAGGAATATGCCTTCGCTACCGTGGCGCTGGTCACGGTCGGCTGCATCATGATGCGCAAATGCCACCTCAACACCTGCCCGGTCGGGGTTGCCACCCAGGATGAGGCCCTGCGCGGCAAGTTCGCAGGGAAACCCGAACATGTGGTCAACTACTTCACCTTTCTCGCCGAGGAAGTGCGCGAACTGCTGGCCGAACTGGGAGTGCGCAGTCTGGACGAACTGATCGGTCAGACCCAGTATCTGGAAATGGATCACGCGATCAAGCATTGGAAAAATCAGGGGCTGGATTTCTCACGCATCCTGGCCAAGCCCCAGGTCGGCGCCGAGATCTCCACCCGGCGCATCCACGGACAGGAGCACGGTCTGGAAAAGCAGCTCGACATCGAGGTGATCGAGCTTGCCGCACCGGCTCTGGAACGCAAGGAGACCGTCCGTATCGAGTTGCCGATCCGCAACTCCAACCGGACCTTCGGCACCATGCTTTCAGGGCAGGTCGCTTTGCTCCATGGTCGAGAGGGCCTGCCCCAAGGCACGATCGATATCAACCTGACCGGTATCGCCGGCCAGAGCTTCGGCGCTTTCCTGGCGCCCGGCATCGACCTGCAACTGGTCGGCGAGGCCAATGACTACGTCGGCAAGGGGATGGCCGGTGGCCGCATCATTATCCGCCCCGACCCCAAGGCGACCTTCGTCTGGCATGAGAACTCGATCGTCGGCAACACCGTCCTCTATGGCGCGACCGGCGGCCTGGCCTTTTTTGCCGGCCGGGCCGGGGAGCGCTTCTGTGTGCGCAACTCGGGCGTCACCGCGGTGGTCGAAGGCACCGGCGACCATGGCTGCGAATACATGACCGGCGGCCGCATGGTCTGCCTGGGGCGGACCGGGCGCAATTTCGCCGCCGGCATGTCGGGGGGCTTCGCCTACGTTCTGGATGACGACAACCGTTTCCGGCGGCGCTGCAATCTGGCGATGGTCGATCTCGAACAGATGGCTGCCGAGGATAATGACGCCGAATGGCTGAAGCAGATCATCACCACCCATTCTGAACTGACCGGTTCGCCCCACGCGTCCGAGATCCTTGCAGACTGGGACGCGCAGGTGCATCGCTTTGTCCGGGTCTTCCCCCACGAATATCGCCGGGTGTTGAATGAACAGGCAGCCAAGGCTGTCCGAGAGAAGGAGGCCATCCATGGGTGATCCGCGCGGATTTATCAAACACGGTCGTCGCGGCATGACCTTGCAGCCCGTTTATGAGCGCCTGCGGCATTTTGACGAACACTATAACTACCCCAGCGAGGAAAAGGTTAAAACCCAGGCCGCGCGCTGCATGGATTGCGGGGTTCCCTTCTGCATGTCGGGCTGTCCTCTGGGCAACCTGATCCCGGAATGGAACGACCTGGTCTACCGTGGTCAGTGGAAACAGGCGTTGCAGGCCCTGCACGCCACCAACAACTTTCCCGAGTTCACTGGCCGGGTCTGCCCGGCCCCCTGTGAAACGTCCTGCGTTCTCGGCATCAACGAACCCGCCGTGACCATCAAACTGCACGAAGTCTCGATTATCGACAAAGGTTTTGAGGAAGGCTGGATTGTTCCCCAATCGCCGGCCCAACGCAGCGGCAAAACCGTTGCCATCATCGGCAGCGGGCCGGCCGGGCTGGCCTGCGCCCAGCAACTCAATCGGGCCGGCCATCTGGTAACGGTTTATGAAAAGACCGACCGCGCCGGAGGTCTGTTGATGTATGGCATTCCTCACTACAAACTGCGCAAGGAAAAGGTCCAGCGGCGCATCGACCTGCTCGTCGCTGAAGGGATTGAGTTCCGCTATTCCTGCGAAGTCGGCAAAGATCTGCCGTTTGACCAGCTCAAGTCGGCTTATGATGCGGTCGTAATCGCGACCGGGGCCGAAGAGCCGCGCGACCTCCCCGTCGAAGGGCGTGATCTGCGCGGTATCCACTTTGCGATGGAATTCCTCCCCCAGCAGAATCGCACCAACTGGGGTGATGCCGATATTGCCGCCCTGCACCCGAAAAAGCAACCGATCAGTGCCAAGGGGAAGAAGGTGATCGTCATCGGTGGCGGCGACACAGGTTCGGACTGTATCGGCACGGCGATGCGTCAGGGTGCGACCCGGGTGGTTAATTTTGAACTTCTCGGGCAACCTCCCGAGGAGCGTACTCCTACCAACCCCTGGCCGCAGTGGTCCCGCGTGCTGCGTATCAGTTCCTCGGTAGAGGAGATGCAGGTCATGGGGGGAGATGTGCACTATGAGATCATGACCACCCGGTTCGTCGGCTCAAAGACCTCTGTCACCGGTCTTGAGACCGTGAAGGTCGACTGGTCACAGGGGCGTCCGGAAAAGATCGCCGGGAGCGAGCAGATCTGGAAATGCGACCTGGTTCTCCTGGCCATGGGTTTTCTCGGCCCGCGCTCGGAGTTGATCAAACAGATCGGTTGCGAAACCGATCCGCGATCCAATATCAAGACCGACCCCAAAACGCGCATGAGTTCGGTCGCCGGGGTCTTTGCCGCCGGCGACTGCCGACGCGGACAGAGCCTGGTGGTCTGGGCAATCAGCGAGGGGCGCGAGGTCGCCCGTTGCGTCGACGAGTACCTGACCGGCTCGCGGAGCTTGCTGCCCCAAGTCCGTCTGGAAACCTTTGCCTACTGATCAGTACGGCAACAACGGCACAGCGGTGATAAATTTGTCGGCGAGGTGCTCTTAATACCGACCCAAAAATGGCCCTCCTGGAATGGAGGGCCATTTTTTATGCTGTTTTCATACAGGATGAACAATTCCGCCTGGCATGGTCCTCAATCTGCTGAGGATAACTTGAGCGGATAGCGTCTACCGAACAGAGTTGTGACGATTCTTTTTTCCCCGTGGCTTAAGGATTACTTCCGCCGGCTTGCGCTGAGGATGCGTTCCCAGCCACAGGGTCAGGGCGCCGGCAGTGCCGATCAATAAGGCGAAGGTGAGCAGCAGATTGACCGCCGGAGTGGAATGGGCGAAGCTAATATTGTGGGCAATAGCCTGGCAAAAGACCAAAAGCGGAATTGACCCGGCGGACAGCAGCATATGTTTTCGAGACACGTCAAGCTCCTTTCGCGAGCAAAAAACGGAGAGGCGCTAAACTTAATCATTTTTAATGCAAATCTATCACAGCCTTGCGGTGATGTGTGAAAATTAATTATTTGAGGACAACTATGCGAATTCACATATTACAATTTGACAAAAAGGTCGGTTTAGGGGTCTTTTCTCACTGGTTGGAATCTTCCGGAAATGAATTCGTCACCTGGCGCTGTGATCTTCAGCAATGGCCGGAGGAAGATGCTGAAGGGGCGGTCATTCTGCTCGGTGGTTACCTGGGGGTGGAGGATCGTGACCGGTACCCTTTTTTACAGCAAACCGCTGATTGGTTGAGGGATCAGGTTGAGCGGGACCGACCGATACTGGCTATCTGCCTGGGCAGTCAACTGCTCGCTCATGCGCTGGGGGGCAGGGTTTACAGCCGGACGCGGCAAGAAAAAGGAATCAGGCAGATTGCCTTAACCGAAGCGGGTCGGCAGGATCCGCTTTTTCTTGACATGCCCAATCCATTTGTCAGCTTCGAATGGCACAATGACAGTTTTGACCTTCCTGCAGACTCCCTGCACCTGGCTAAAACCGAGGCCTGCAGCGGCCAGGCTTTTCGCTGTCGCAATGCCTGGGGAGTGCAGTTCCACCCGGAAGTTGATACCCGGATCGTCGCCGACTGGTGCCGGCGGACCGGCTCCGGTGAGGAACCGTTACTTCGCTTTCAGCAGCATCAGCGGCTATATTATGCGCACGCTCGTCAGCTGCTGAGCAACTTCCTGGCGGTAGGGAACGGATTGGTCAACCGCTGAGCCAGTTGAAAAAGAAATACATTATCGAGCCGATACCGACCAGAGCAAAGGCAAGAAGGAAGTAAGCGAGAAATTCCATGCGGCCATAGTCTTCTTCGTTATACGGTTGGATAGTTGCCATAACCTATTCTCCTTTTTCATTTGGGCCTGTAGGTTGAATTTTTTGTCATTGTCGCCAAGTCGGTCATCAATGGGCCTTTTCAGCACTCTGAGGTAGAAATTCGTGCAGAGACAGGGTTTATCAGGGGGCAGTGACAAAACCCTGCAGCCTTTTTCGATAAGTGCAGTAAACTATCGCCACAAACTGGCAAAATGTGTTATCGTTAATTTTAATAGTTTTCCCTGTCTTCAGGGTGCCAATCGCAGTTGAAAGGGCGCAGAGGAAAGATGAAGCGAAGCTTTTTCGCAAATCTACTGGTTGTGATCCTGGTTGGTTGGGGGATGAATCTCAATGCCTATGCCGTTGAACCGGTTCGCGTTGCGGCGATCTTTTCCCTGACCGGAATTGCCGCCAAACATAACGCGCCGTTGGTCGAGATGGTTCAGCTGGCGGTCGATGAAGTCAACAGCAACGGCGGTCTGCTGGGCCGACCCGTCGATTTGCTGTTGCTCGACAACCAGAGCACCGCGATCGGTGCGGCGCTGGCGGCCGAGGAAGCTATTCACAAGAATGTTCTGGCGGTGATCGGCGCCCACTGGAGTTCCCATTCGCTGGCGATGGCGCCGGTCCTGCAAAAGGCCGGGATTCCGATGATCAGCCCCGGTTCAACCAACCCCGAAGTGACCCGCGTCGGCGATTATATCTTTCGCGCCTGTTTTGTCGATTCCTTCCAGGGCAAGGCGATGGCCCGTTTCGCCCATTCCGAATTGAAAGCCAACACGGCGGTGGTTCTGAAAAATATTGATGAAGCCTACAGCCTGATGCTGGCCGAGTTCTTTTCTCGCGCTTTTCGCGAAATTGACGGCAAAGTGCTGCTGGATGCCGGATATCGAGGCAAAGCGGTCGATTTTTCACAACTATTGCAGCAGGTGAAGCGATTACAGCCGGACGTACTCTATATTCCCGGATATACTCGCGACAGCGGACTGATCATCAAACAGGCCGATTCACTCGGCATAAAAGCCGTGTACCTGGGTGGTGACGCCTGGGATGACATTTATAGTTTTGCCGGTGACGCGATCAACGGCAGTTATAACTCCGCACCCTGGCACCCTGATGTCCCTTTCCCGACCAGTGCACATTTGAAAAAATTGTACTTTCAGCGCTTTCACCGGGAGATTTCCAATGTCAGTGCTCCGCTGGCCTATGATGCAGTGATGTTGTTGAAATCAGCGGTCACAAATGCCCAGTCTCTGGACCGAGAAAAAGTGCGCGATGCGCTGGCGGCAACAAAGGATTTTTCCGGTGCGACCGGACTGATCAGTTTTGACCAGCAGGGTGATCCGCTCGGTAAAGAGGTCATTATTCTGAAGTGGGAACAGGGGCATCCCATGTATCATGGGAATATTCATCCTTAGTTGAATGGCGGTACTGTGAGAAAAAGCAGATTCAAACTTATCGGGTTGTTGCTGTTGCTCTGTAGTATCGTTCCCGTCTGGTCGGCGTTGGCCGAAGAACCGATCAGACTGGCCGCAATCTACGCCGTGACCGGGGTCGCCGCCGAACAGAATGCGCCTTCTCTGCAGGGGGTGAAAAACGCGGTCGCCGAACTCAATCGACAGGGGGGGCTGCTTGGCCGGCACGTGGAATTGCTGGTTCTAGATAATCTGAGCACCCCGATCGGCTCACTTGACGCAGCAGAGCGGGCTCGCGACCGGGGCGTGGCGGCGATAATCGGTGCGGCCTGGAGTTCGCACTCCCTGGCGATTGCCCAGGTGGCGCAGGCGGCGGGAATTCCGATGGTCTCCAGCTATTCGACGAGTCCGGCGCTGACCCGCATTGGTGATTATATTTTTCGCGTCTGCTATACCGACGATTTCCAGGGCGCCGTGCTGGCGCAGTTTGCGATTGAAGATCTCAATGCTCGCACTGCAGTCATCTTCACTGATGTTACCAGCGAATACAGTATCAGCCTGAGTCAGATTTTCCGCGCCAATTTCGAGCAGCAGGGCGGCAAGATTCTCGATGAGATCGAATACAAGCTGAAACAACCCGATTTTACCACCGAAGTACAAAGGACCAAACGAAGCGGAGCCGATGTGGTGCTGCTCGCCGGACATTTCGAAAGCGGCCGGATCGCTCGGGATCTGCAACAAGGGGGGGTCAAGGCGATTCCACTGGGTGGGGACGGCTGGGTTGACGGTCCTTTTCTGGACAACGGTGGAAGTGAATTGCGGCAGGGGTTTTTCACCACCCACTGGGCGGAACAGGTTGAATCGCAACGTTCACGGGATTTTGTCCGAACCTATAAGCCTCTGGGGTCGTTCGGCACCGGCACCGCTCTGGCCTACGATGCCACGATGGTGGTTGCCGATGCCATCCGGCGCGCCGGCAGCATCGAGCACAAGGCGGTTCGCAACGCTTTACGAACGACCAAAGGATTCCCGGGTATCACCGGATCGATCACTTTTGATGCCCAGGGCAATCCGCTGAAAAGTGTGGTCATCATGAAAATCCATGGGGGGAAGATCGACTATTTGAAAACTTTGACTCCTGATCGAAACTGAAGATCCTGAAACGAAAGAGATTTGCCCCCCCGTGATCCGTATAGATAGTCTTCACTTCAAAGTCGTTGCCGCAATTATCGGTCCCGCAATTCTGGTTGCACTCATTTTCAGTGGCATCCTTTATCCTTTCGAAGTCGGTCGCTACGAGGCACAAATCGAACGGACCCGGATACTGCTCGACACCGTTTATCAGCAGAAACTTGAAGACCTGGCTAATGAGCTGTTTGCCCGTAATCAGCGGGCGTTGGCGGCGACCATGGAGGAAATATTGTCCGTGGCCGGCATTGTCGGGGTCAGGGTTCATCTGCCCGACGGCAAGCTTTTCATTGAACAGGGGCAGGTAATCGAACAACCGCTGCCGCTTGAGAAACTGCGCTCTTTGCGGCAGCAGGCCCTGTTTATCAGGTCGGTTGACGATCGACCGCTGGGACTTTATAGCCGAAGCCTGGATGTCATCGGTCATGAGATCGGTTTCGTCAGCATCTACTACGATTTTTCACCGCTGCAGCGAGAGACCAAACAGCTGGCGGCAAGCTTCATTATTCTCCTTTTGACCACTATTCTGTTTCTTTCGCTGTTGCTCACCTGGTTGCTGAGACGGCTGGTTATTAACCCGGTCGAGCTGTTGCGGGAAGCAATTCAACAGGTTCAGGAGGGGCATCTGGGGCAGACGGTCGAGCTGTCGACACAGGACGAAATCGGACTGGTCGGCCGGGCCTTCAACGAAATGTCGGGGGACCTGGCGGAGAGCCAGATTGCGCTGCGGGCCGCCGAGGAGAAGTATCGCGGCATTTTCGAAAATGCTGTTGAAGGAATCTTTCAGCTCGATCCGGATACCCGTGGGATTCTTACCGCCAATCCGTCGATGGTCCAGCTCCTCGGTTATCAATCGGAAGCTCAGTTGATCGAACAGGCCGGCGATTTTCGCGCGCAACTCTGTGTTGCTCCGGAAGAGTGGGACCGACTGGAGATGACTCTGCGCTGGAAGGAAAGCGTTCTCGGGTACGAAATTGAGCTTTTCCGCAGTGATCGGAGCCGGATCTGGGTGTCAATCTCAGCTCGGAATGTCAAAGATGAAGAGGGACAATTGTGCCAATTTGAGGGAAGTCTGATCGATGTCACTCAGCAACGCGAACGGGAACAGGCCGAGCGGGGGAGAAAGGCTGCTGAGGCGGCGAATCAGGCGAAAAGTGAATTTCTCGCCAACATGAGTCATGAGATTCGTACGCCGATGAACGCGATTCTCGGTTTTGCCGACCTGCTGGTTCCTGAAATGGAAAGCCCGCGACAACAGGAATTTCTGGCCGGCATCCGTTCCAGCGGGCGCAGTCTGCTCGGCTTGATTGACGAAATACTGGATCTGGCGAAAATTGAAGCCGGTAAAATGGAACTGCATTACCAGCCGGTCAGTCTGCGGGCGTTGTTCGATGATCTCCGCCGGATTTTTCAAGCCGATATCACTGCCAAAAAACTGGTTTTTTATGAACAGGTCGCCGAGGAGATCCCCGATTCATTACTGCTGGACGAACTCCGCTTGCGTCAGGTCTTGTTCAACCTGATCGGCAATGCCGTCAAATTTACCGAGCGTGGTTCGATCAGACTTGCGGCAGAGCTTGCAAATCGAGTAGATCCGAGCGTTTTTGAATTGCGGATTCAGGTTGAGGATACCGGGCCAGGAATCCCGCTGGCCGCCCAGGAGCAGATTTTCGATGCTTTCTGTCGCCAGGAAACGGTCCCGAATCTTGGACCGAAAGGAAGTGGCCTGGGCTTGACGATTACCCGGAAACTGGTCGGCCTGATGGGAGGACAGATCCGGTTGGTAAGCACAGAAAAACAGGGCAGTACTTTTGAGATCATTTTACCGGATGTCAAAGAAGCAGTGATGCAAGAGCCGATAAATAAAGAGAAAAGCGATGCCGAGGCCATTGTTTTTCCGCGGGGAAAACTGTTGGTGGTGGATGATCTGGAAGTCAATAGAAAACTGGTCCAGGAGTTTTTGCGCGACACGACGTTGGACGTGATCGAGGCCAAAAGCGGCCCGGATGCGCTGGAAATTATTCCACTCGCCAAGCCGGATCTGATTCTGCTCGATATCCGGATGCCGGGGATGGATGGCTATCAAACCCTGGATGGCCTGCGAGCATTGCCAACCGGTGATCGCCTGCCGGTCATTGCCGTGACCGCCACCGGGATGCTCAATGAAGTGGAACATATTATCAGCTGCGGTTTTGACGGTTTTCTCCTGCGGCCGTTCAATCGCTGGCAATTAAGCGAAAAACTCTGTCAGTTTTTGCCCTGCAGCGATACTGACCGAAAGGTTCCGGAGCAGCCTGCCGAGCCGACCTTTGACGAGTGGTCTGAGCTTTCTGCCGAGCAGCATCAGCAACTGCCGGAGATCTGCAACCGACTTGACCGGGATCTGCACCAGCTCTGGCAAGTTGCCCGGCAGAAACAACGGATGCCGGATATTGAAAATTTTGCCCGGAGTTTGAATGCTCTGGGGCAGGACGCCAATTTGCCGCAGTTGTACGAATTCGGTGGTCAACTGCTGCAGTACGCTGCCAGTTTTGACGTTGATCGGATCAAGATGATGCTTGAGACCTACCCAAAACTGGTTGAGCAGCTTAATATGGTGAAAGATACCGAGGTGAAGGATGGATGAGACAGAGAAACGGAAAGCCAATATCCTGATTGTCGATGATGTGTCCCGCAATATTCAGATTCTTGGAAGCATACTGCGCGGCGAAGGCTATTCACTGGCGTTTGCCACCAGCGGCCAGCAGGCTCTGGATATTGTCGCTTCTCAGCATTTCGATCTCGTTCTGCTCGATGTGATGATGCCCGGAATGAATGGATTCGAAGTCTGCAGAAAGTTGCAGGAAGAACCGGTCACGGCGCAGATTCCGGTAATATTTCTCACTGCCAAGACGGCTACAGACGATATCGTGGAAGGCTTGGAAGCCGGCGCAGTCGATTACGTGACCAAGCCGTTCAACGCTCCCGAACTGAATGCCAGGGTCAGAACCCACCTGCGGCTGCGGCAGGTTGAAGAGGAACTGAGAGAGCGAAATGCCGAATTGGTCAAAGTCAACGAGGAATTGCAGCAAACGATGCAGCAGCTCAATAAGCTGGAAGGGATTCTGCCGATCTGCATGTACTGCAAGAAAATCCGTCTACAGGGCGAAAGTCCGGATAAGCAGGAATCCTGGATGGATATGGAAACGTATATCGAGGAGCACTCAGAAGCGGCTTTCAGTCATGGCTGCTGTCCGTCATGCATGAAAACTCATTTTCCGAAATTTCGTCGTTAGCCTTGCCCCTGCGTTTTACCCGCCCGTTCCCATTCCGCAACCTGACCCAATCGGGTCGGTTGCGCTGTTCTTGAGAACCTTCATTGCTTATTGCCGGACCTTTGAACCCAGCCGTTGCACGATCAGTCCGGCAATAATAAACAACAGGCCGATAAAAGTGGCCGGAAGAATCCTTTCCCCGACCAGCAGATGAATGAACAGCAGCGACAGGAACGGCGAGATGAAGATCAGGTTGCTGATCCGGGCGGCGTTGTCGGTCAGTTTCAGCGCCAGCAGCCAGAGCACAAAACAAATTCCCATCTCGAAGATGCCGACGTAGGCGGCGCCGAGCAGCCCGGGCAGTTTCGGCAGTCGCACCTCAGTCGTCAGCAGGTAATAGGCAAAGACCAACGGGCATCCACAGACGAAATTGACGAAGAGTCCGACCACCGGATCGCGGCCGTCACGGGTGTTGAGAATCCAGTACAGCGCCCAGATGACCGTGCTGACCAGGGCGAGGAATACTCCGAACGGATCGGTGAAGTGGAGACCCAGGGGGTGTCCTTCGGTGGAAATCACGACGACGCCGGTATAGCTGATCAACAGGGCCAGCCAATGTTGCCAGCGGATCCTCTGCTTCAGCAACGGTACCGCCAGCAGCGACAGGGTGATCGCCCACGTATAATTAAGCGGCTGGGCCTGCTGGGCCGGGAGGCGGTCGTAGGCGTTGAACAGGACCAAATAATAGAGAAAAGGATTGAGCAGACCGAGCAGCAGCGACAGCAGGTATTCGTTGCGACTGCAGCGCAGGGCTAAATGAAGTTTTCCCTGAGCCAGCAGAATCGCGCCGAGCAGCAGGGTGGAAAAGGCGCCCGAAAACAGCAGCAGTTCAATCGGGGACAGGTAGCGCAGCGCCAGTTTGAAAGCGGTCGCCACCGTCGACCAGAACAACACTGCAGCCAACGCGAAGAGGGTCGCCTTTTGTTCACGGGTCATAGGTTGAGTTCCTGGACAATGAGCCGAGGCTTCGTCACCAGAGCCACCAGCCCGGCAAGGATCAGGCTGATGCCGCAAAAGGCCCCCAAGTTGAGTTGCTCTCCAAGCACCAGGATGCCCAAAGTGGCTGCAGTCATCGGCTCGGCCAGCGACAGGGTCACTGCGGTCGCCACCTGTACCTGCCGCAGGCCACGGGCAAAAAGCCAGTAGGACAGGGCCATGGTTGCCAGCCCCAGATGCAAGGCCACCACTATGGCGCGCGGTTGCAGCAGCCAGTCCGGATCACAATCGGCCAGCAGCGGCGCCAGCATAATCGCACCGGCACAGACCACGACCGCCATGACCGCATTGGGAGAATGTTTTTCCAACAACCCCTTCATGATCAGGGTGTAGGCCGCGTAGGATGCGCCGGCGCCTACCGCCAGCAATATCCCGAGGAGATCAACAGCGATATCGCCGCCCCCCAGGCTGAGCAGTGAGCAACCGCAAATTGCCAAAAAGGTGGCCAGAACCCAGCGTCGCCCAGGTTTTTCCCCCCGAAAAAGCAGACCGAGTAGGCCACCGGCAATGGGTGAGCTGCCGATGCCGACGATGGTGCCGACCGCCACGCCGGTCTTGGCCACTGCGGCAAAAAAACAGAGCTGGTAGCTGGCGGTAAACAATCCGGAAAACAGCACCAGCAGCCAGTTCCAGTTGCGCCAGGAGCCGAGTTCCCGTCGCTTCACAGCCAACAGCAGCAGCGCCAGACCGCCGATCAGCAGGCGCAATGCCCCGATCACCTTCGGATCGAAACCGGCCGGGGCGAACGCCTGGGCGGTGCCAGTCGTTCCCCAAAGCAAAGCGGCGCCGAGGACCAGCCAGTGGCCACCGGTTGCAGGAGCGATTGCTGGCTGTCGTCTGTTCATCAATGAGCCTTGAGTTGCAGTTCGGCGAGCGGCCGTTGCAGAATGCCGACCGCCAATAACCGTCCGCCGACATAGGCCGCCGACGCGGCAACCGCGCCGGAAACGGGAAAGTATAGCATTGCCAAAGTCAAAAGCGAAAAAATCCCGGCCGCCTCAACACCGGTAGCGAAGGAAACCGGGCGGGTGACCCGGGCATTGATCAGCAGCGCCCGCTGAAAGCAGATCAGTACCGTCAGGGCCGGAAAGACAGCCATGAGCTGCAGCGGCAGGACGGCGAAATCAGTCAAGCTCTGGCTGAGCCCGGAGAGGTCTCGAAACCAGAACTCGGCCAGGGGGGTAAAGGCGATCAGGCTCAGACAGGCCGAGGTTATTATCCCCAGAGCGAAGGCAAAATTTCTAACCGCCGGGTAGTTGGCTCGGTTTTCCCCGATCAGGGCGATAGCGATTTCCTGATAAGAAAGTCCCAGGGCGCGGAAGATAAAGGTCAGCCCGTAGATGACCGGCATGACCGCCAACGATTCAAGGGGGGCGCGACATTTGCCAAGGAAGAAAGTGACCAGTGGCTGAACCGACAGGCCGATAAACGGGGTCAACGCCAGCGGCAGATAGTAGGCTCCGATCTGGCGGTAACTCATCGATTCGGCCCTTGTCAGTTTCTTCTGCAGGACGTCCTGAATCGCCTGTCGCGCCAGGAAGCGAGTGAACAGAGCTTCCGCACAGACGCCGCAGGACAGTGAGATGGCGCCGACCTGAGCGCCTGGCAGCTGTCCGAGCCGATAGAGGAGCAATGCGCTCGCCGACATCGCCACGACGCGCAGCACGGTCGCCGCCGCCACCCGGCGGGTTTTGTGGGCGGCGATCAGCACCCCCTGGTAAAAGCGTCGAAAGCCAATGGCAGGCGCCCAGAGGAGGAGACAAAGCAGGGCGCGGTGGATCAGCTCGGAAATGGCGGGAGGGAGGCCGAGCAGATTTTCGATGCAGGCCGTGAACAGGGGCGGGACCAGGAACAGGGCGAGCAGAAAGGTGACCGCCAGGCAGAGCCAGAAAGAAAAATTGCGCAACCGTTGATAGCTCCTTCGGTCGCGGCACAGGGCGGTGCTGACGCTCATCAGCATGATGACCGGCGATTCGGCGACCAGGCCGATGGCATAGGTGACCCCGTAGGCGGCAAGATTTAGTTTCTCCGCGGCCATCCTGGCGATAACCGCCGCCAGGAACGGACCTTCCACGGCCATCATCAGCCAAGTCGCGGCCAGCGGGAGCCAGAAGCGCAGGATTTTTCCGTAGCTCAGCCGCTCGGGCAGATGTTCTGAGGTCTTCATGAGTATCCCGCAGTGATTCCCTTGAGTCCCTGGCGGGGGGATGGTGAAATAAAAAGGAGCGACCCGATTCGGCCACTCCCAACGAAGCTACACGTTTTTTCGCGAGGGGAAAAGCTTAACCCGCCAAACGTAAATTTTTTAACGGACGAACGCAATTGCGGGTGCTCCAGTGGGTTCGATCGCTGATGCGCGGCAACCGGATTGTCCGTCCGACGGTGAATTCGTCACTCCAGGCAACCTGTTGCTGCAGCTGAACCAGAACCTGGTCGCGCACCAATTCCACGATGACCCCTTCCCCCTGGTAGTAAAAGCCGTCCTTACACCAGAAGGCGCGGACCTTGTGGCCGAGTTGCAGGATCCTGTCTTCGCTGAGAAAATCGCAGCCGCTGTTGCTAATCATGACGGTACCCTTCAGTTGATGGATGAGGTCAGTTGCTTTACTGTTTCAGCAAAGGCAGTGCCAAAATAGGAATTTAAAAAACCGGTTTTGCCGGTTCGAGCAGGCCTGATAAAAATAGTCTCGTGATTTTAACAGGTTGCGCAGAATGGCGGGGAGGTTTGAAATATTTTGTAGCCATCTTGATGTGAGTATTGGTTGTGTCTAATTTACCACAGGCCATGATTTTATGCGTTGCCGCATTGACGCAGTCCAGGTTTATGCGATCCTGAATTGTTCTCCAGGATCAGCCGCCGATCTCGGCGTTCAGGCCGTGGTCGGAAAAAATATCGATAGCCTGCTGTTGCTCCGCCGCAGTTGGTTCAGACAATAGGGTCAGATTGCGTTTATGCCCAAGTTTCTGGTCTTTCCCTTGGGCGATGTTATGAAAGGGCAGCAGGTTGACCGATTTTTTTGCTCCGGGCAACCCGGCGATGAATTCCGCCGTCGACACGAGGTTTGCGGCGTCAGCGTTGACCCCGGTGATCAGTGGGATGCGGATGCAGATTGCGGCGCCGGTCGCCGCTAAAATCTGCAGGTTGTGCAGGATCAATTCATTGCCGACCCCGGTCCAGCGCTTGTGTTTTTCGCAGTCCATCAGCTTCAGGTCGTAGAGGAACAGCTCGGTCCGCTGGGCGATGTCGAGCAGGATGTCTGTTTTTGCCAGCCCTGAGGTGTCGATACAGCGGTGGATTCCTTGGCTGCCACAGGCATCCAGGATATCACGCAGGAACTCCGGATAAAGCAACGGTTCGCCGCCGGAAACGGTCACACCGCCCCCCGACTGATCGAAGAAGGGGCGTTCCTTGGTGATGATCTGCATGAGCTCGTCAACCGACTGGGTTCTGCCGGACACTTCCGTCGCCAGTGTCGGGCAGACAGAGGCGCAGTTTCCGCAGAGGTTGCAGCGTTCCCGGTCCGTCCCGATCCCCTCTGTGGTCAGTTCGCAGGCCTGGAGTGGACAGACCCTGACGCATTCACCGCAGCCGATGCATTTGCCAGCCGCGAACATCTTCTGTGCCTGGGAAGAGATGCTCTCCGGGTTGTGGCACCAGCGGCAGTTGAGCGGGCAGCCTTTGAAAAAGATGGTCAGCCGGATGCCGGGGCCATCATTGATGGCGTAGCGTTTGATATCGAAGATCAGCGGACGCATCTCAGAACGACTCGTTCTCCGTGCGTTCGATCACTTCCTGCTGCAGGTCGGCGTTCATGTCGTTGAAGTAGTCGCTGTAACCGGCCATGCGCACCAGCAGGTCCTTGTATTCCTCGGGGTGCTCTTGCGCCGCTTTCAGCGTCGCGGTGTCGACAATATTGAACTGGATGTGATGGCCGCCGAGGGTGAAGTAGCTGCGAATCAGGGCTCCGAGCTTCTTGATATCCCCGTCGCGCTTGAGCAGGCTCGGCAAAAAACGCTGATTGAGCAGGGTGCCGCCACTCAGGGTGTGGTCTAGCTTGGTCAGCGAACGTATCACCGCCGAGGGGCCATGAGTGTCGGCGCCTTGGGACGGCGAGGTGCCGTCCGAAATCGACTTGCCGGCCAAGCGGCCGTTGGGGGTCGCCCCTAACATCTTGCCGAAGTAGATATGGCAGGTGGTCGAGAGCATGTTGAGGTGGAAACTCTCCCCCTTGGTGTTCGGCTTGCCGTCGATCGCGGCGAACAGATCGGCGTAAACCTTGAGTGCGAGGTCGTCGGCGTAGTCGAGATCGTTGCCGAAGAACGGGGTCTTGTTGAGGATCGTCTGACGCAGGAACTCCTCCCCCTCGAAGTTCTTCGCTACCGCGTCGAGAATCCGCTCCATGCTGAAGGTGGCCTCCTCGAAGACGTGCTTCTTCAGCGTCGCCAGGCTGTCGGTCACCGTGCCCAGACCGGTGCACTGGATGTAGTTGGTGTTGTAGCGCGGCCCGCCGTCGTAGTAATCGCGCCCCTTGCTGATGCAGTCGGCGATCACCACCGACAACAGTGGCGCCGGGGCATACTTGGCGAACATGCGGTCGATGTAGTTGCTGACGCGGATTTTCAAATCAACGATGTAATTCAGCTGTTTGACAAAGGCGGAATACAACTCCTCGTAGGTTTTGAACGCGCGCGGATCGCCGCTCTCGATGCCGACCCTCTTGCCGGAAAGCGGATCGACGCCGTTATTGAGGGTGATCTCCAGCACCTTCGGCACATTCAGGTAACCGGTCAGGATGAAGGCCTCCTTGCCGAAGGCGCCGACCTCGATACAGCCGCTGCAGCCGCCTTCGCGCGCGTCGCGCAGCGACTTGCCCTGGCGCAGTAGCTCCAGCACGTAGGTATCGGGGTTGAAGACCGAAGGATAGCCGTGCCCCTGGCGGATCACCTTGCAGGCGGCTTCAAGAAAACGGTCGGGAGTCACCTTGCTGACGTGTACCGCGTTCCCCGGCTGGAGGATGTGCAACTCCTCGACGATCTCGAGCATGATGTAGCTCACTTCACTGACCCCGTCCCTGCCGTCGCCGGTGATGCCGCCGATGTTGAGGTTGGTGAAATCGTTGTAGGTGCCGCTTTCACGCGCGGTGATCCCGACTTTGGGCGGCGCCGGATGGTTGTTGACCTTGATCCAGAAACAGCAGAGCAGCTCCTTGGCCTGCTCGCGGGTCAGGGTTCCAGAGGCGATATCTTTTTCATAGAACGGCGCCACGTGCTGGTCGAAGTGACCGGGGTTCATCGCGTCCCAGCCGTTCAGTTCGGTGATGGTGCCCAAATGCACGAACCAGTACATCTGGATCGCCTCGTGGAAGGTCTCGGGCTTGTGGGCCGGCACCTTGCGGCAGACCCGCGCGATCTCGCGCAGCTCGGCGGCGCGTTGCGGATCTTCTTCCTGCTCAGCCAGCTGCTCGGCCAGCTCGGCGTGGCGCTCGGCGAAGTGAATCAGCGCGTCGCAGGAAATATCCATCGCTTTCAGCTCTTCGAAACGGTCGGTCGCCTCGGGGTCGTTGAGGTAGTCGAGATTGTCGATCTCGGCGGCGATCTGCGCCTTGAAGTCGCACATCCCTTTTCGATAGATCTGGCCGTCGAGCGCGGTATGACCGGGGGCGCGCTGCTCCATGAATTCGGTAAACAGGCCGGCCTCGTAGGCCGCCTGCCATTCGGGCGGGACATGGCCGAAGATCCGTTCGCGCACCGTGCGCCCCTGCCAGTAAGGAATCACCTCGTGCGCGTAGGTGTCGATATCTTCCTGGCTGATAGTGTAACGCTGCTGCTCGCGGGTGTTGAGAACCTCAAAGTCCTCGACGCTGTGACAGGTCAGCTCGGGGAAGGTCGGCACCGCCTTGGGCGCGGGACCGCGCTCGCCGACGATCAGTTCGTCGGCGCCGATATAGAGGTTTTTTTTCTGACAGTGGTCGAGGAAATTCAGCGCGCGCAATACCGGGATCGAATACTTCCCGTAATTCTCCCGGTAGAAGGCGGTTTCGTGCAGGGCGCGCTCGATCGACAGGCTCGGTTCGGTCTCGACGCTCAGTTTGCGCAGCCGCTGAATGCGCGGGTTCATCCCCGGACCGATGGCATTGTGGTTAGGGGTATAGAAATTACCTTCGGCCGCGGCTTCGCGCTGCGGAATGGTTTTCGATTTATCTCTGGTTTTCATATCGATTCCCTTTGGTTGTCAAGTCAACAGAGGGCGAGATTGGCAAATAGTTTGTCATGGGTAAGAATTCTTATTATACAGCAAGAAGGGGACCAAGTTAGCAGGAATGAAGCGCCATGTTAACCGATTGAAAACATAGCGATATTTCTCAATATTCAGATTTATGATTAAGGTTTGGACGCAGGGAATTTTGCAATGATGAATATTGTATTCAAAATTGAATAAAGGTGGCGGTTGTCGCCGGTAGCCTTTTCTTCCGATCAACTTATCGACTTACCGTTTCCGAGTCTGGGGATGAAACCCTGTTCAATGGCGAACTGGTATCCTCTGGCGGATAACCTGTAATGCTTTCGGACCAGGAAAGGACGGGAAAAGCGGACCAGCTGTTGATCGCAAAGGGCGGATAGCTCCTGTTCGACCGCAGCTGCATCCAAATGAAGTTCAACCGCGAGCCGTTTCGCGGAGATCATATGTCTATGGTCACGGGCAAGATGCTGCAGGAGCAGAAATTCGATCTCGTCAAGTGTGGAAACGGCGCCGGTTTCGCTCGCCGAATTATCCCGGGGATTGAGGAAATTGCGGATGTGCATTTCCGTTCTCTGCCACGCAGGGTAGATTCCGATAAGCACAAAAGCGGTCAAAAAGAGTAGAAATGGAATGGTCAGAGAGACATCTTCATCCGGCACGGCTGACTCCTTGCCTGCTGGGCTGAATGCGATATTCGAAACCGGTTACTGAAACCTTAGAACGACCGATCCGAATGTCAACGGACCTTTTCAGGCAACCTGCCGAAACGAAAAACGGACAGAAATGTTGTCGACTTCCGCCCCGGGGATGATTGTTGTAACCTGACTTGCTCGTACTGAATAAAGCGATATGCTTCCTGTGGAAACTTCGGGATTTGAGGATTTGCAAAGACGTCGCACAATGTGGAGTCAAACAGATGGCGCAGTAGCGCTGGCGCGCCTGTGGTGAGAACAATACTTAAACGAAAAAAATTCAGCCTCACTAAAATTTTATTGTTATTTCGGTGCTGATCTATAGTATGCTCTCCCGGTAAACTTGCTTAGCGTAGGAGAAACAGCATGCAACTTGAACAGGAAAATACTGATCGGGGCAAACGGATCGCCATCATGGCGATAAAAGAGAATGTGCCGAAACAGGTCGAACTTGAGATCCTCAACCTGATCTCAAAGGGGTACACCCTCGATGACCTGAAAAAAGCGGGGTATACCAGCTTCTTGTCCTAGGAACAACAAGAGGGAAGTTACCAATGACGACTTCCCTCTTGTTGTTGCATCATGACCAGACTAACGCTTCCTTCGGGGCCTCTGCAAGGCCTTGGAACTATCCTGCTGACACAACTTCTTCACCGCAAACCAGTTGATTCCGAGGACTACTACCAGACTCAGGATGCCGAAGATCTGCATCCCGCTTTCCAGCCCGTCCCTGAGCAGGTCCATCACCACCACACCGAACAGGCAGGCGGCTATCACCAGATTTGCCGAAGGCGTCCAACTCGATCGGCTGCGCCAGGCCCAGCTAAGAATATACATGTTCATCAAACCGTAGCCGGCGACGACATAGGCAAAGGTCTTTAGCCATTCCGATACCCCTGCGCCGGTGATGACGCCGACGGCATAGAAGACAAAGATGAAGGAGGTTATGGCGCTGAAAAGCGCAAACCCGCCGCGCAGAAATTTATCCTGTTTGCTCATTTATATGGGCCTTTTGGCTGGAGGTGGAATTGTGTCGGGGAAAGATTAGCAAAAAAGGCGGCGAAATGCCAAGCAGAGCTTGATCTGGCAATCGGCAATGACTCTGCCAGTCTCTGCTTTAGGAAGATTGGGCGGCTTGCCCCCATTTTGCCCTTTGTTAAAATTATGACAGAAATCCTGATTGCCTGGCAAAAAGGAGGACTGTCATGGCTTTCAATCCTGTTCTGATTGTTGCCAAGGGGGCCAGACCGGACTGGTATCCGCTCACTGAACCTTACGCCCGCCCAAGGCTCACCGCCTCTCTCCGGCAGCTGCTCAACTCCCTGCTCCCTTATCTGCTGCTGCTGACCCTGATGATTTTTACTGTCCATGCGGGATATCCCTATGGGCTGACCCTTGCGCTGGCCGTGCCCGCAGCCGGTTTCTTCATCCGCATATTCATTATCTTCCACGATTGCACCCATGGCGCTTTTCTCCCTTCGCCGCGCTGGAATCGTAATGTCGGTTATCTCTGTGGTGTCCTCACCTTTACCGCTTTCGGTGACTGGCGCCGTACTCATGCCGGCCACCATATCCGCGCCGGCGACCTTGATCGCCGCGGGGTCGGTGACGTCTGGCTACTGACCGTCGATGAATACCGGACCGCGCCATTGCTGCGGCGCCTGCTCTACCGGCTCTACCGCAATCCTTTTATCTATTTCGGCCTGGGACCGGGCTACTATTTTCTGTTGCGCAACCGCTGGCCCAGTAAAGGCGCAAAAAAACGTGACGTGCTGAGTGTGGTCTACACTGATCTGGCTCTGGCCGTGATCTGGATTGCGATGAGCCTGATCGTCGGCCTTGAAGCTTTTCTGCTGGTGCAGCTGCCGGTGATGTTGCTCGCTACAACCGCTGGCGTCTGGCTATTTTACGTCCAGCATCAGTTTCAAGGGGTCTACTGGGCACGCCACGAGCAATGGGATCCGGTGAGGGTGGCGATGGAAGGGGCATCATTTTACCGCTTGCCGAAACTGCTGCAATGGTTTTCGGGCCATATCGGCTATCATCATCTGCACCACGCCCGCCCCGCCATTCCCAACTATAATCTGCCGGCATGCCATGCGGCGGTTCCGGCACTGCAGGCCGTCAGGTCCCTGACATTGCGAGACAGTCTGCGTTGTTTGCGCTGGAAACTGTACGCCGAAGAGCGTTGCCAGTTGGTGGGATTCGGTGCGCTGCGAGAAAAGGCGGTTGCTGGGAACACAAAAAATCGCCGGATGCCTTAGATTTTAACCAAGCTTCAGAACGGCTCGGCAGAAACATTTGGAGCTGAAAACAGCAATCGCCCCGGTCAGTCGGCCGGGGCGATTGGATTACTGTGGGACACAGCAGGATTTGTCTGTCCGGGATCAGCCGGCGGTAAATTTGGCGATGATCGGCCAGGCAACCAGAACCGCAGTGCAGAGCAGGGTGCCGCCGAGGCAGACAGTCAGGATGCCGAGCCAGAGGTTGGCCAACGGGTTGGTGGCGACTTGTTCAGCTTGTTGTTCGATGATTTCAGTGTTTTCGATGGTCGTTGCGATTGTGTTTGCCATGGTCGTTCTCCATTTATCCAGGTCAGAGGATTATTTTCGGTTATTCGGTCTTGTCAGCCGGCGAACAGATTGGCGAGGATCGGCCAGGCCACCAGAACCGCTGTGCAGAACAGGGTGCCGCCGAGACAGACTGCCAGGATACCGAGCCAGATATTGGCCAACGGGTTGGTGGCGGCTTGTTCTTCGATTTGAACGTTGTCGATTGCCGTTGAGATTGCCTGTGCCATGATGTCCTCCTTATCGTGTGGGAACCTTGGGCTCCCGTTCTCAGTTATTAAGGAACTCGCTGTTCCGTATTTGTTGCCTACCCTATGTTCCAAGCTTTATGCCAAAAGTATAAAAAAAATATACATATAGAAATTCCTTTTAATATCAGCTACTTAGGCAATATTGAAAGTTAAACGCAAAAAACCCCTGGAGAGGGCCTTTTGTTGCACATGCAACGTCGGTCCTTCCGGAGTGCTGATAACTTATTTGTGATATTTTCCCATGCTTTCAGGAGGCCAAACAGACAAATGCGCCATTTTAGGCCCCTATCAGGGAAAATATGCGATTCAATGCTGTCGAATTAGAACCGCGTTATTTATGTGTTGCGCTCACTTGTTGCGCAATGCATTGCGCAACAAGTGCAACATTTTCGCCTGTTTGCCAGGTATCTGATAGGAAAATACCGTCCTACATTCGAACCGAAATCACCAAATTATTTCGGCTCATTTCCGTCACCAGGCGCATCTTCAGACCCCAGCCAGAGGCAACTCCGACCTCTGCCCGACCCGGACGGAAGCTGCAATGCGGCCTGCTTCTCCGGCTGCAGAAGACACTAGAATATTTATTATCACGGCCGCTATTTACGACGGGTCAGCCGGAGTTTAGCGCCGTTAACGGTCGCAGATAGAATTTTCCGAAATTATTAATTGCAACGATTGCGCCGACTTGTGTTGCCGGCCGGAAGGATGTTCCGATAGTGAGGAAATGAAAGGTGAAGCGGAATTCGGTTTGTGGTGCAGGGTTATTTGCCAGGTTCAGAAATTGCGGACACGAACCTGAGGCGTTTGGTTCTCCGGCGTTTCCAGGACGGCGCTTCCCTGATGTTGCAGGTTGTTCAACGGAATCTGCATCATCAGCATGCCGAAGGAAGTCACTGCCAGCAATGCGAGAAAAGCCAACCCCACGGCAATCCGCTTGCCGGGAGTCACCGCATAGTAGCGGGTCCTTTCCGCCGCCGGGCGTTTTCTTGACGAATAGATCTGAAAACTGCCCAGAAGGATGATCAGACCGATAATCGGTGACCAGGTCAAATAAAACAGCGCAATCGCCCCGACCAGTCCGAGGATCCACAACTTGGGGCTGATAACGCCGATGATCCGGCCGCCGTCCAGCGGCGAGATCGGCAGCAGGTTGAACAGATTGAGCAGAAAACCGGACATCGCCAGGGCGAACCAGAAGGGATTGCCGGTCAGGAACCCGGCCCCGGCGCAGCCAATCGCGCCCAGGGTGCCGAGCAGTGGACCGCCGTAGGCCATCACCGCTTCGGCAAAGGCATTGTCGGGCATCTGTTTCATACCGATATAGGCACCCATGAACGGGATGAACATCGGCGTCGTCGCCTTGATCCCCATCATTCGTAGCGCCACTACATGCCCCATCTCGTGGATGAACAGCAGCGCGACGAAGCCGACGGCAAACGGCCAGCCCCAAAACATGGCGTAGGCCCAGATGCTGATCAGCATGGTGATGAAGGTTTTGAACTTGCCGATCTGCAGGATGACTGCCAGATACTTGAGTTTTCCGAACAGGAAAATCAACAGCGCGCCAACTGGGCCGAGCTTGCGGAGTAGTCCTGTGTTTCGACCTGGTGGTGGGGCTGCTGGCTCGAAATTGTTGGCGGAATCGTTTTCCGATTCCGGCGGGAATATTTCCATTTTTCCATCCAAGTTACAATGCTGTCCGATTAGCTATGTCTGCAGCATAAGTCATTTGGCCGCCGGCCGCCAGCGGCAATGTTTTAATCCGGGAGGTAAAAATAACGTCCGAACAGAGCGGAGTCCGTTTGAAAATGTTTTGAGAAGGTATATTTAAGTGCTCTGTATGCAGTTTTCACCTATAATTGAAATAAGTGCTCTCGGTTGATTGTTTTAGGGAAGGAGAACCAGATTCATGTCTCAATCCAAGGCGAACGAATATTTCCGGCTCTTTTTTGAAACGACCCAGTCGATCCTCGCCGCCGGCAACCTGCAAACCACCCTCAACACCCTGGTCCAGCATGCCGTTGCCGCGCTGCAGATCAAGGCCGGCAGCTTGCGCCTGATTGACGAGCAGAGCAACAGTCTTGAGCAGGTCGCGGCGTTCGGTTTGAGTGAAGCCTACCTGAATAAAGGGCCGCTGGATGCCGACCAGAGCATCCCCGAGGTGCTGGCTGGAAAGCCCGTTTATATCAAGGACGCCTACCACGACCCACGCGTTCAGTATCCTGACGCCATGCGCGCAGAGGAGATCAACACCATCCTTTCAGTCCCGCTGATCGCCGGACAAAAGGTGATCGGCGTGCTGCGTCTCTACAGCGCAGAACCGCGTGACTATAGTACGGAAGATATCGAGTTCGTTTCCGCCCTGGCCGAAATGGGCGGACTGGTGATCGCCAATGCCAGGCGATTTGAAGCCGAAGGGGACAAGCTCGCTTCCCTGTTTACGGAGATTGGAGTCGAACAGCCGACCGCAGCCGAAACCGCTGAGCAGCAATTCGAATCCTGTGCTTTTTTGCCGCTCGATCCGAACAAGAGCCTCGCTTATTTCCGGACCCTCCATGAGATCACCCGGGCGATCCTCTCAACACTTGATTCCAAACGGGTGATGCAGCAGATCGTAAACAAGGTGATCGAGATCATGCAGGTCAAGGCCAGTGCCCTGCGGCTGCGCAATGAAACCACCCGGGAACTGGAACTGATCGTCTCCACCGGGTTGAGCGAAAAATTCCTGGCCAAGGGGAAACCGCACACCGACCAGAGTATCAGTGACACCCTGGCCGGGAAACCGGTTCTGATCACCGATACCGCCAACGACCCGCGTCTCGAATATCCGGCCGAAACCGTCGCCGAGGGGATTGCCTCGATTCTCTCCCTGCCGATTGTTGCCCGGCAGCGAGTGATCGGCGTGCTGCGCCTCTACAGCGCCGAATCGCGGCAGTACAGCCAGGAAGATCTCACCTTCCTCACCGCGCTGGCCGGGATTGCCGGCGTTGCGATCATGACCGCCCGCGGTTACGAGCAGGCCCGCAACGATTATTCCTTCTGGTCCGCCACGCTCGGGTACCTGCAGGATTGATGCTGCACAAAATCATTGCAGGGCAAGATTTTTTAGCCTGTTGGATACTGGTGCGCGGTGAAGTTTTTTAAAGTCACCTTGGTTGTGCTGTTGCTGCTGGCTGTGGGGACATTTATTCTGGTCACCGCAGTGATCATTGCCTACCCGATACTGGCTCATCTGGCAGCCAAGTATTTTCAGTAAGTTGATTGATTAGTGTGCTGCCGGAATTTTATTGATTCGTAGTCCTGTGGCAATAACCACTGACAGAAAGGGGACAGACTCCACAGGCGTCTGTCCCCATGACTCGAAATGACTTCCGGTTATTTCCGCGCCCAGCTTCCGTCAGGCTTCTCCAGGTACCAGCCTTTCTGGGCCTGCTTGCGCCAGGAATCGGCAAAAATACTCTGCACTTCACTGGTCTTGTCGGGAAAATCGTTGGCGACGGCAATCTCCTTGTACAGGCGCTTGCGGTCCTGATTTTCTTCTTTGACCAGCCTGTTGATCTGCCCCTTCTGCTTGAGATTCAATCCACTGGTATCGCGGACCTTGAGCAGCCCGTCATGGCTGAGGCCGATATTTCCCGCTTTCAGGAAACCGATCAATTCGCCGGAGCGTTTCTTCATGGCGGCTTTGATGGCCCGAATCGCCGGGGTACTGACATTGATATCTTGTGCCGCAATAGCGTTTGTCGGCTGCAACAGCTGGTAAAAACCGCTGCCGGGGTCTTTCTTCGCGGGCGGCGGAGCCATCTCATCGGGTCCCTTTTTGGCGCCTTCACCCCAAACCTCGTTGACGATCTTATCCGCGGCTCCACGGATTTCTTCGGCCGGAAAATAGATATTGATGGTCACACAAGAGGCAACCGTTAAGGCCAGCAACAGGCTCATACTGCGCGTAATTTTTCTCATCCTTTCCTCCCTCTGGTCTGTAGTTTCCCGCCGAGCGGTGTCATTTTCCGGCCCGTTCGATCCGACTGAGACGGTTCAGCATCTCTTTAAATGAGATGGTCGGTGTACTGGTGGTGATGTCGATCCGGGGTGGCAGCAGCCCGCCATAGACCAGATATCGTTTCGATCCGGGCAGCGCTGTCCCCGTTAGTGTAAAGGTATCATTTTCCAGCGAACATTTGATACCGATCTTTCGATACCGGTAAAAATCGATAAATCGATAGATGCCCCGGGACAGTGCGGCGGATATTCCCCCCTGGCTGAGAATACTGAGATTATTCAGGGCCTTGACACTGATATTACGTTTTCCGCTGGTGCGGGTTTCAAGTTCGGCTTCAAAGGCTTCTGGCGTACTGCCGAAAAGTTTCAAACCATGAATTTTCCCATAGAGTATGCCGTTCATTTCGCCGAAATCGAAGGTTCGGGTCGCCTGCAGCAGATCCAGCCCGGAAAAATCGATATCGGTGTGAAAGATCGGATAACTGGAGAATGGATCACTGAAACTCATGTTGCGCAGCTGGAAACGACCGTCGAAAACTTCGATACCGGCAATCCCGTCGGTCCGGAGTTGCCGGTCGGCATAGCGGATGGTTCCCAGGTCTGCGCTGAACCTCCCCTGCATTACCGGCAGCCCGAGATCTTGGGTCAAAGTCTCCAGATCGACATCGGCAATATTCACCTTGACTGAGCCCTGCAGCTTATTGCCGGCCTGTCCGAGAGTGAGGTTTTCGATGGTCATCCGCCCGCCGGCAAGTTGCAGCTGCAACGGTGAACGGACGCTGAATCGATTGGCCGCCGCGGCCAGGAGCAGGCGTCCCTTCGGCAGAGACGCAGGTCCGGCAGAGAGGGACGCGAAAGAGATTTCACCGGGATATTCAGCCGCCGGCGTTTCTTCCATGGGTAGCTTCTCAGAGCTGAGAGCAAGAGGGATGGCGCCGGTTGCGTCGATAAGTTTCACCCGAAGATGTTCCCAAGAAGCATTCAGCCCCCGTAGCAGCAGCTTTCCGTTTATCTGCCAACCGGCCGGCTGCCACTGCAGGTCGCTGTCGAAAGCCATTTCCCCGGCGAGGGTCAAATCCGTCATTGACGGCATCATTGTGCTCAGCAACGGACCGAGTTGTTTCCCAAAACTTTCAGTCAAGTCAGCGACCTCGACGTGTGCCTGAGAGCTGATCTTATCCGGGCGGAACTGGCCGGTCGCCGCCAGCTTCCCGATTCGAGGCAGGTCGAAGCTGAAATTTTCCGCATTCAAAGTCCGGGTTGCGGGAGTAAAGGTTCCGACGAGGGAATATTCCCCTCGATAGGCGGAAAGGTCGGCGTAGAATTCCTTCCGGAGAGCTTCCCGCGCCGCGAGACTTCCATTCAGTTTCAGGGCCAACGGTCCTGCCGGCCAGGGACCGCTGATGTCACCCCCCAGGTTGAGGGTCGCGTCGCCGACTCCGGTTTGCCCGTCCGCTGAGATATAGTTCAAATGCGCCAGGGAGAGCTGCCGCAGGTGCAGCAATACACTCTTGTCTGAAATTTCCCCGGCGCCGCCGGCCGAGACCTGAGCCGTCAACTCCTCGCCGCGCGCGAATCCGAAGTCGAGCGACAGGTCGGTCACCCCAATCTGGCCGGCCGTGAACCGTAATTTGGTATGACCGGCAATTTGCTCCAAGGCCACCTTGGGCAGATCGATCTCGTCCGCGGTCAAATCGAGGGTTCCGGCCCAATTGCCGGAATTTCTGGAGATTTGTCCTGCGATGTTAAGACCTTTCGCTGCTTCAATCTGTTCGGGAATCCACTCGGGAGCCAGCAGCTGCCGGAGCTCTTCCAGACTGGCGGGATTCAGAGTGAAAATCAGCCGGCGAAAATCACCGGAGGCCGAGAACAGGGGTTGCGAACCCTGCCGTAGCTTGAGAGCGAATTCCTCCTGATGATCCGTCAGGAGCAGTTTGCCCTGGCCGTTCAGTCCGGCGATATTGAGCAGGTAATCCTTTCCGGGTCGCGGCGACGGCTGGCCGAGAATGTCGAAAGTCAGCTTAAGCTGTTCTCCCTGCCGGGCGAATTCGGCGGCCAGCTCCAGGCCACCGGAAATTTTCGGCGACGGACCGCCGACCAGGGTGGTTTTCAAACGATCGGGATCGGGAATTTTCACCAGTGCCCGGCCGGTCGGATTGTTTTCGCCATCGAGCCGGCAGCCGAAGTCGAGGTTGGTGTTCGCCGGTCCCAGGACCCGGCCGGTTAACCGCCAGCCTCCCTTCTCCCGATTGATCAGCAGATTGAGCCGGGTGAAAGCTGCGGACAGGTCGCTCCAGTCGATTTGTCCGTCGGTGACCTGCAACTCCACGGTGAATGTCTGTCCTTCGAGGGAAAATCCGACAGTCACACCCGTGAGGGAAAACCCCAGCGCCTCCGGCAAGGGGGAGGGCTGATTCAGGGCGGTCAGGATTTCCTGCAGTCGCTGGTGATCGAATCGCTCCAGACGCAGTTGACTGCGACCAAGAGTCAGTTCCGTTCCGGCCAGCTTGATCTGCATGGGACTCGTAAGCAGTTGCTGGCTCTGCCAGGAAAAGTTATTCAGGGTCAAATTTTGCTGCGGCGAGAATTCTACGCTTCCCGTCAGGGCGACCGGATTCTTCCGGTCGGAACCGAAGTAGGCGGAAAGATTGAAATCGCTCTGCTGTTGCAGGGTTGCTGAGAGGGTCAGTTCATGCAGTTGCCAAAACCGGCCGGCATTGTTGAACGACAGCCGGCCGGCGATAACTTTCAACTGTTTGATGGTCAAGGGGAGTTTCGCGGGGATCTGCAGGGTGGTTTCCGGCGGTTTTTCCGCTTCCGGTGTCTGGAAGATTTCGATTTCCGGTCGGCTGACCTGGAGCGCGTCAAGCTGTCGATGCCAGAGTGAGCCGGGAGAGAAATCCAGTTCAATGCGGGGCACGGTCGCCAGAATCCGCTGCGGGGCAGTGACGTGCAAATCAAGGATCTCCACACCGGTTTCCGTCCAGGATAGCTGCCCGATCCGGACTTCTGCCTCAAGCATTCCGGTGGCCAGGTTCTCGATCCGGGGGCGGACAAATTCGTCCAGAATCTGCTCCGCGTAGAACCAGCAGGCCCCACAGAACAGGAGAGTCACCAACAGCAGAATCAGGGTCGCTCTGAAGAGGAATTTTTTCATCGGCTCCCGGTTGCGGAAAATACCTAAATCTTATCACGCGGAATAGAAAGTGTTGCCCTGATAGCAACGGCAGCTGGAATAACCGATCAACCGCCTGGGGTCATGATCACCGTCAGTAAAAAAATTAAATAAATTTAAAAATATTCTTTAATTATTTTTTAAAATCATTATAATATCTGTCGAGTAATGAGTAATATTTATTGAAGATTATTTTAAATGCGGTGCTTTGTAGCACAGTTACCGAATTCGGCTCCAGAGGAGTAACCATGAATTTTTTACGTGCAGTTTATGATGGGCTTGAGCGCGCCATGTTTAACACGCTCAACCGGAAAATTCTGGGCAACCTGCTGCCCCTCACCTTATTTACCCTGCTTCCGGTTCTGGCCTGGTGGATCCTGCGCGGCCGTATCGAGGAGACCCTTACTCGCGGCGGGTCGTCCGCAGAGCTTGCTTCGGCCATCCGGCCGTTACTGGATACTGGCAACACTTGGTTCTGGCTGCTGGCGGGGGGCGGACTTGCGATCTTTGTCATCGACTATCTGTTTCTGCGTTATCTGATGATCAATCCGGTTAAACGGATGATCACCTTCTTTAATGCCCGCGACAGCAAAGAAGTCGACCTTTCTGATCCCCTGCCAGTCACCACGGTGGATGAATATCAGGATCTGGCAGAGAGTTATAACCGTTTTCTGGAGAATCTGCGTGAGATGATCGCCACCGTGCGCCAGATGGGTGTCAATATTGCCGTCAATTCCTGCCGCGCGGCCAAGTCGATCGGAGAAACCACGGCCAATGCCCAGATCCAGGAAAGCATGGCCGGGGATATTTTCAATTCCAGCGAGCAGTCCACCCAGGCGATAGAGCAGGTGGCGCAGAACAGTCAGGAGGTTTCCGCCACCACCAGTAACAATGTGGAAATGGCGCGCTCTTCCATGGGCGAGCTCCATGAGGCGACCCAAAAGATCGATCAGTCCCTGGCCCAACTCAAGGATTTCGAAGGGACCGTCACCACCCTTAACGTCAATTCGGAAAAAATCAGCAAGATCGTCAACCTGATCCAGAATATTGCCTTCCAGACCAACCTGCTGGCCCTCAACGCGGCGGTAGAAGCCGCCCGCGCCGGGCAGCATGGCAAGGGGTTCGCCGTGGTTGCCGAAGAGGTCCGGACCCTGGCCACCCGGGTCAATCAGGCGACCCACGACGTCAGTGAGAGCATTTCGGCGATGACCGGACTGGTGGGGAAAACTGCCAGCCAGGCCGGGACCATCATGGAAAATATCGGTGAGACCAAAACCGTCATCGACAGCGCTCACCAGCATTTCACTAGGATTGTCGATGATCTGGACAACAACAGTGGTCAGCTGATGCGGATTGCCTCGGCCACCGAGCAGCTATCCGCCAGCAATGTCGAAATCCACAGCAAGGTCAGCGAAGTTCGCAATACTTCCCTGGCGGTTTCGGAGCAGATGAGTAAGGCCGACCAGGCAACATCGGAACTGGGGGGCATCACCGAACAGATGCAAGAGACAGTGTCCCGCTTCATTATCGGTCGCGGGAATTTCGAGCGAATCCTGGCAACTGCGCGTAGTTATCGGGATGAGGGACAACGCCTTATAGAGGAAATGGCCAGGCGAGGGATAAACGTGATGGATCGCAACCACGTGCCAATCCCAGGCACCAATCCCCAGAAATACCAGACTGCCTACGACAAGGAATTCGAAAGCGCTTTTCAGTCCATGGTGGATAGCCATCGGTCAAAACTCGAGGGAGCTATTTACACGTTGTTAATGGATTCCGGAGGCTATATTGCCACCCATCACAGCAATGTCTCTCAGCCCCTCACCGGCAATTATGAGCAAGATTTGGTTAACAGCCGGCACAAACGTATCTATATGGCGAATAAAACGGAACAGCGCCGGGCGCAGAATACCCAGCCGTTCCTGTTGCAGACCTATTCCCGCGACACCGGCGAGATCCTCAATGATCTGTCCCTGCCGATTTATATTAACGGCCAGCACTGGGGAGCGTACATTATCGGCTTCGATCCGCAGCTGCTGCTGCAGGAATGAGGCAGTTGACAATCTAAATGTGCAGCAAGGCCGCGTTCGACAGAATGCGGCCTTGTTTTTTATGGGTGCTACCGCCAAGCTTTCGTCAGACAACCACTGATTAACCTCCGAAATATCTGCACAACTTATCTTGCTTCGGGAAGATTTTATGTTCTCATATGATGACAGGGCCGAATCAGGTTCACAATTCCCGGCCGGGAGAGAAAGACGGTTTTCTCGTCGCTAACGTTACCTGGCGCGAATCGGGCAGCGCCACCCCGGTCTCAGGAGGTCGTCATGAAGACAACCATCTTCCCTTTGCCCCGCGGGCTGTTCATCATCCTGTTTATCGTGATTTACCTTGCTTCACCACCGCTATCGGCCCGGGCACAGGACGGCGACTATCCGGCCGCGTCCGGAAAATTCAGCCGGGAGGAACTCGCCCAGATGCTGGCGCCTGTCGCTCTCTACCCCGATGTGCTTTTGTCACAAGTTCTGATGGCCTCAACCTACCCCCTTGAAGTGATTGAAGCCGACCGCTGGCTCGGAAGAAACCCGGGATTAAAGGATGAGGCCCTTGACGATGCGCTGATCGACCAGAGCTGGGAGCCGAGCGTCAAGGCGCTCTGCCATTTTCCGTCGGTCCTGGCCCTGATGAGCGACCGGATCACTGAAACCACCAATCTCGGCAACGCTTTTCTCGCCCAGGAGGGCGAAGTCATGGAAACGGTTCAGGATCTGCGGGCCAGGGCGCGTGCCCAGGGCTATCTTGCCAGCACTGCCAATCAGAACGTCATTGTCGAAAAGGAGACGATTATCATTGAACCGGCCGACCCCAGGGTCATCTACGTACCGTATTATAATCCCTATTATGTCTACGGCCCCTGGTGGTACCCCGGCTACCCGCCCTATTACTGGGGACCCCCCGGAGTCAGTATCGGGATCGGCATCTCCTACTGGCCCGGTTTTTATTTCAGTTTTGCCTTCGGCTCCTGGTGCTATTTCGACTGGCCCCACCGCTACCTCTACCTCGATGCGCGCCACCAGCCAAGATATGTCCGGCATGACCGCTGGATAAGCAGACCCGGCCGCTGGCAGCATCTTCCCCGGCACCGGCGGGGAGTTGCCTACCGTGACAGGT
>Ga0210086_1000034_pt1 | contig 91616 bp, 83 predicted proteins | sample China_Galinas_PW_3_FD_184867 | JGI IMG/M metagenome (GOLD analysis project Ga0210086, IMG submission 184867) | Wetland microbial communities from San Francisco Bay, California, USA, that impact long-term carbon sequestration - China_Galinas_PWB_D2... | ecosystem: Environmental > Aquatic > Marine...
GACCGGGCGCCCCGCCGGTGCTCGTCGCCGCACCGGTGGACGTGACCCTGGACATGTCGTCACACGTTCTCGACGACGTTCTGCGCGACGTGCTGCCCCGGTGGTCCGGGCATGTCGGCGACGACGGCGTGGCACGGCTGCGCTGGGCCCGTCGGCCGCGGCTGGGCAATGTCGAGGTCGACGCCACGGTGGACGGCTCCACCCTCTGGTTGCATCCGCGGGTGCTCGCACTGGGACGGCGGCGGTGGCGGCTGCCGCCGCGGGCGCCGTCCTACCCGGTGCCGCTACCCGAGCTGGCCAGCGGTCTGACGCTAACCAGCCTCCGTTTCGGTCCCAACACCCTGCATCTCACGGGTCGGCTGCCCGAGTGGCGGGCCGAGGTGCCCCGGGCCACCGTCGAGGACATCCTCAGTCAGCTCAGCGCGGTCGGCAGACCACTGAACCTCAGCCGGTTCGGCCTCGGCGGCTAACCGTTGTCGTTGTTCGAAGTAGCGGATCCCCAGACCCACCACTGTGGCCAGCGCCCAGCCGAGCAGGATATCGATCACGTAGTGCTCGGCCGAGTACACCAACACAAATGCCATGGTCAGGGGGTAGGCGACGAGTACGGACCGCCACCACCGTGGCACCCGACGCCACAGGAACACCGCGATCATCGCCGACAGTCCCGCGTGCAGTGACGGGATCGCGGCGACCAGGTTGACGCTGGCCTGGCCTTCGTTGATCAGGGCGCGGGCAATGTCGAGGTGCAGGGTCGCGAAGCCGCGCACGGAGAGGCGTTCGACGAAGTCGTGGGCGCCGTCATGCAGAGCGGCCACCGGACCCAGCAGGCCACCGTGGGCAGCCGGGCCCGACCGGAACATGCACGCCGGACCGGCAGGGCCGCCAACGACATCGCCGGGCTGGCAGCGCGCGGCCGCCCACGGCGGGGCTGCGGGCAGGACCGCATAGATCAGCAGCGCCGCGAACGACAGGCCGACGAATCGCCGCACGAAGGCCTTCCACACGTCCCGATCACGCAGCCACAGCGCGCCGGCGACCGCGTACGGCAGGATGAAGAACGACATGTACACCGTGCTGACGATGACTTCCCACCACGGCGGGGACGGCAATTTGAGGTGCTCCTGCAACCACACCGTGGGTACCGCGCCGAAGAACATCCAACGGTCCACCTCCGGCTGCCATACCCACTGCGTCGGTCTTCCGAGCAGATCGGCCGCTCCCCTGCTGAGGTCGTAGACCGCGAGGACCACGGCGAACGGCAGCCAGTCCCGGATGATCAACAGCACCCGCCTGCGTCGTCCGATGCTGGCGGCCAGCAAACCCGTACAGATGTAGACCAGAAGCATCTCGCGGTTGATGGCCAGACCCGTTGTCACGGTGCGGAACACGATCGCCGCCACCCATACCGCTATGGCGGCGCGGCGCAGCAGCGTCAGTCGGTAGGCGCGTCGCTCCGCTCGGAGCACCTCCGCGTCGGCGGTTTCGGTCGGGGTCGTAGTCACCACACATCACTTAAACCGGTAGTCACCGATAATTCACGCTGAATTGGGAAATAGGTCGGGTGATCGCCCTGTTGACCTGGTGGACGGCACCGGGCATGCCCCGGGTACCACTTGGAACTGTCGCTTCGAGCGACCACTCGCCGTGAGGCGCGATGGCGGTGCCGTCGCCTTCCGGCGGTCAGGCCCCATCCCAGGCCGCGTCGAGGCGGTCCGCAACGTCGATGATCTTGGCCTGCTGCGATGCCGGGCTGTCGATCTCCTCGCAGACGTAGGCCGCAATGAAACGCCTGATTTCGGCGTCGACGCCGGCCACGACGCGCAAGATCTCCCCGCGCACCGTCTTCGACGCGACGTGCACGGAGATGTCGGACGGGCGTGGTTTGGCGACGTCGATGACCAGCAGCAGCGGTTCGGCCGCGCGAGCGGTGGCGCGCAGCTCGATATCGCCGGCGACCTTGAACCGCTGCTTGTCCAGCCGCAGATCGACGATGAGCTCGATCTCGAGCGGAATGCGGATACCGAAGGTGATGGTCTCCCCCAGATTGCGCCGCACCAGGGGCTGCTGAATCTTCACCTTGGCGGTGACACGGGCAAGCCCGGCCGGTCCCTGCGCCATCGGGCCCATCTCGAATTCGTCGCCGGCGATCTCGGCGAAGGCCGCAGCAACACGCGCCTCGGTCACCGCGATCTCGAAGAACCGGCGCCCGAACTCCTCGTAGGTGACGTACGTGTGCGTGTGCGTGTGCATAGGGTTCTACGGTCTCATGCCAAATGGTGACGCCAGAGCGCGGGAAGATAACAAATCGTCTGCTGGCCAGGCACGCGGCTACAGCAAAACCTCACGGCGCTGCCCTCGGACGGCTCGCCCGTGGCCGCGCCTCAAGCGTGACGAGCGCCGCCATCCCGGGGTGCCGATGACGATTCCGACCTGCATCACGAGCCAGTCCGCCGGAGTTGCGGATCCCCCCGGCGCGGGCCGAAGAACCGTCTCCCCAGTCGCTTGACAAGCCCACCCGGATCCCCCAGGCACCCAACGCGACAACGATCTGCACAGGCCATCAGTCACTGTGTCACGGAAGCCGCAACGCGGCGTTGCCCGATCGCGGTGCACCCCGGGAGCGTGGCCCACGCCGACCTGCTCGAGGCCTCGAACGTCAGGGCGTGTACGAAAGTCTGGGGTAGGTTGCCCCGCAACTGCCGCTCCCGGATGTCGTATTCCTCGGAGAACAGGCCGGGGGTTCCGCAGCCGGCCCTGTTCCGTTCGAAGTACCGACACGCCTCGATCATGTGCCCTTGCAGCTGGGCCGACAACGCCATCACGAACCCGCACAACAGGAATGCGCTGCCATTGGATCCGAGCCCGTGTTCGGGCCGGTAGAACCAATACCGAAGTCTGACGCAGCCCGGCCCCGGCCGACCACGGCGTAACGGTGCCAGATCGCTGGGGCACCCACCTCACGAGCGCGGTCGTCAGGGTGGCGGCCGACCGACAAGGAGGATCTCGATGAACACGCAGATGCGCGCGCTCACCAAGGGCGCGGGCGCCATCGTCGCGTTGGGCGTGATTGCCGTCAGCTCGGGTGGCACCGCCCAGGGCGCGCCGGCGGCACCGGCCACCGTTCCGATGCCCCCTGAGGCCACCTATATCGCGGACACGGCCGAAGACAATGTGGCGCCGATGACGATGGCGGTGACGGTCGAGGGTGACATGGTGACCGCCTATGCCACCAACGGCAGTGACGAGCAGGCATGGTTCTTCGGCACTCAGAAGGATGGCGAAGTCGACATGACGTCGGCCTACGCCGACCACATCCAGGGGTCCTACGACGGCTCGCAGTTGCGCGGAACGTTGACGATGAACGACGGCAGCAAGCCGCACACCTTCGCGGCGAGATCGGCGGCGGCGCCGGCCGGCATCTACACCGCCACGATGGGCCCCGAACGGGCGACCTGGGTGGTCAGGGCGAACCGCACCATGACCGGCGTCATGGACAACAGCGCGCCCGGTGACCACAAGGTCACCGACCAACTCGCTGCCGCCGATCAGCAGTTCAAAGATCAAGTGCGCCAGATGCGCCTGGCCCAGCAGATGCAGCAGGCGCCGCACATGGAGTACGGCACCTGGAGCACCGTCATCGACAACACCCCGGTCACCGCGACCCGGGTGACCGGCAGCACGCGGTTCTGGCGACACCCTCAGTGGCGAGGTCCGGGACGGCTCGCATCCCGCCTCGGACCGTACCGTCGGTGCACCCAGGCAGCCCGCTAAGCGATCCGGTTAACTTGACCGCGTCGCCCGCGGTCGCCGGCCTCGCTATCGTTCTCCTGCGACTTCGATTGCAGGAGAACCAACTTTGGCAGCTGACGATCACATAACGCACACTTCTACCGCGCCCGGGTCCCCCCTGCGCAAGGTCATCACCGGGGCGTCCATCGGAAATGCCGTGGAGTGGTACGACTTTGCGATCTACGGGTTTCTGGCCACCTCCATCTCAATGAAGTTCTTTCCCGCGGGCAACGACACCGCCGCACTTCTCAACACGTTCGCGATCTTCGCCGCCGCGTTCTTCATGCGACCACTGGGCGGTTTTTTCTTCGGACCCCTCGGCGACCGCATCGGACGGCAGCGCGTCCTGGCCGTGGTCATCCTGTTGATGTCGGGTTCGACGCTGCTCGTCGGTTTGTTGCCGACCTATTCCACTGCCGGCGTCTTCGCGCCCCTGGGGCTGTTGGTGCTGCGCTGTCTGCAGGGCTTCTCAGCCGGCGGCGAATACGGCGGCGGTGCCTGCTATCTCGCCGAGTTCGCCTCCGATCGGCGCCGCGGGCTGGTGGTGGGCTTCCTGGTGTGGTCGGCTCTCCTCGGCTTCTTGATCGGCTCCGTCACCGTGACCCTGCTGGCTGCCCTGCTGCCCCCCGGCGCGATGGACTCCTACGGCTGGCGAATCCCGTTTCTGGTGGCCGCCCCGCTCGGCCTGGTCGGTCTCTACATTCGCCTGCGCTTGGAGGACACGCCGGCGTTCGCCGAGCTCTCCGAGGCCGACGAGCTCGCCGCGTCACCCTTGAAGGAGGCGGTCATCACGGCGTGGGGGCCGATCCTTCGGGTGATCGGGCTGATGATCATCCACAACATCGCGTTCTATGTGGTGTTCGCCTATCTACCAACATATTTCATCAAGACGCTCGGGTTCTCCAAAACCGACTCGTTCGCATCCATCACAGTGGCCACCGTGGTCGCGCTGGCCCTGATCCTTCCCCTGGCCGCGTTATCCGACCGGATCGGGCGCCGGCCGCTGCTGATCACCGGAGCCGCGGGCTTCGCCGTACTGACCTACCCGGCCTTCCTGCTGCTGAACTCCGGCTCGCTGGTCGGCGCGATTTTCGCGCACTGCCTGCTGGCAGCGATCGAGGCGGTGTTCGTTTCAGTGTCCCTGGTGGCCGCCGCCGAGATGTTCGCCACCCGGGTCCGCTCGAGTGCGGTGTCCATCGGCTACAACGTGTCGGTGGCGGTCTTCGGCGGCACCACGCCGTACGTGGTCACGCTCTTGACCGCACGCACGGGAAGTGCCTATGCCGCAGGCATTTACGTCATCGTGGCCGCAGTGACCTCGTTGCTCACCGTACTGAAACTGCGGGAGACCGCGGCCAGACCGCTGCACGCCCTCGGCGAACTCACAGCTCCAGCATCAGGGTGACCGGTCCGTCGTTGACGAGTTCGACCTGCATGTCGGCGCCGAATACCCCAGTCTCGACCCGCCCGCCCAGAGCGCGCAGCGCTTCGGCGAACTCGGTCACCAACGGTTCGGCCAGTGCCCCTGGGGCCGCCGCATTCCAGGTCGGCCGCCGCCCCTTCGCGGTGTTTGCGTACAGGGTGAACTGGCTGACCACCAGGATCGGCGCACCGGTGTCGGCCGCCGACCGTTCCTCGTCGAGGATCCGCAACTGCCACAGTTTTGCGGCCAGCCGACGCGCGATCTCGCCGTCGTCGGTGTGGGTGACGCCGACCAGCGCGAGCAGCCCCTGCCCGGCGGGCCGGATCGCGCCGACCACCTCGCCTTCCACCGACACCGACGCCGATCTGACCCGTTGCACCAGCACCCGCATGAGCGCCGATGCTAACGGCTACTCGCCGGCGTCCTGGTATGCGTAGCCCAGGATGGCCTTGGTCTCCAGGTATTCGTGGAAGCCGAACTCGCCCCATTCGCGACCGTTGCCGCTGCGCTTGTAGCCGCCGAACGGCGCGTTCATGTCGAAGCCGTGGTTGATCGCCACCGAGCCGGCCCGGATCCTGCGCGCCAGCGCCCGGGCCTTGTCCAGATCGGCTGCCGACACATAGCCCGCCAGACCGTAGTCGGTGTCATTGGCGATCTCGATGGCCTGGTCGAGGTCGTCGTAGCCGAGGATGCACAGCACGGGTCCGAAGATCTCCTCGCGTGCCACCGTCATGGTGTTGGTGACGTCGGCGAAGACGGTCGGCCTGACGTAGTAGCCGCTGTCGAGCCCCTCGGGTCGCCCCGGGCCGCCCGCCACGACGGTGGCGCCCTCGTCGATTCCCGCCTGGATGAGGCGTTGGATCTTGTCGAACTGGACCCGCGAAACCACCGGGCCGATCGCCGACTTGTCGGCCCGGTCGCCGACCTTCACTCCCTGGGCGACTGCGCGTGCGACGGCGGCCGCGTCCGCCATCCGCGATTTCGGCACCAGCATCCGCGACGGCGCATTGCAGCTCTGGCCGCTGTTCATCATCATCACCGAGACCCCGGCCGTGACGCTCTCGGTGAAGGCTTCGTCGTCGAGCACGATGTTGGGGCTCTTGCCGCCGAGTTCCTGGGTCACCCGCTTCACCGATGGTGCGGCGTTGCGGGCGACCTCGACCCCGGCGCGGGTCGAGCCGGTGAACGAGATCATGTCCACGTCGGGATGGCTCGACAGTGCCACGCCGACGCCGGGTCCGTCGCCGTAGACGAGGTTGTAGACCCCCGCCGGAACACCGGCGGCATCGATGATCTCGGTGAAGATCTGCGCCGAATACGGTGCCACCTCAGAGGGTTTGAGCACCATCGTGCACCCGGTGGCCAGCGCGGGGTACACCTTGCAGGCGATCTGGTTGATCGGCCAGTTCCACGGTGTGATCAGGCCGCAGACACCGATCGGCTCCTTCACCACGAGCGTCGAGCCGTGCTGGTCTTCGAAACTGAAGTTCTTCAGCACGTCGATGGCCGTGGCCAGGTGACCGATGCCGAGCTGGACCTGGGGGCCCGCAGCCAGGGACGGCGGCGCCCCCATCTCCTCGGTCACCGCCTCCGCGAGGTCACCGGCGCGTTTCTGGTACTCGGCCAGAACTGCCTGCAGCACGTCGAGCCGCTCTTCCCTGCTGCTCTGCGACCAGCCGGCGAAGGCCTTGCGGGCCGCCTTGACGGCCTTGTCGACGTCCGCCGACGAGCCGATCGCGATCGTGCCGGAGGCCTCTTCGGTGGCCGGGTTGTCGACCTCGAGTGTTCGCGGCTCGACCGGGTCGACCCACTTGCCGCCGATGTAGAACTTGAGATATTCGCGCATGGCTCCAGTCTCCCTAAATCCGTTGCCTTATTGGGTGCCTTCGGCGTACCAGGTCCTGAATCGGTCGTACTTGGGCATCTCCTCGGAGTTGGCTTTCGGGTCGATGCAGACGTGCACGACGGCCGTGCGGCCGCTGGCGTAGGCGCGCTGGATGGCCGGCCCGATATCGTCCTCCTTCTCGACGTACTCGCCGTGGCAACCGAAGCCCTCGGCGATCTTGTCCATCCGGACATCCTTGCTCCAGTGCACACCCGGCTGCGGGGACGGCTGCTCGAACGTCCGCTTGTACACACCCACCTCCAGGCCCCACTGGTGGTCCACGCCGACCACGCACACCAGCGGCAGGTTCAGCCGCGCCGCGGTCTCCAGCTCGGCGATGTGGAACAGGAAGGCCGAGTCGCTGGTCAGCAGCATGAGCGGGCGCTTGCCGCCGTCGGCCACCGAGGCGCCGACCGCGTAGGGCAGCCCGGTGCCCAGGTGGCCGAAGTTCTGGTTCCAGATCACGTCGCGCGGTTTGGTCTGCGAGTAGGTCCACTGGAATATGACGGTCGCGCCGCCGTCGCGCACCATGATGCCGTCCTCGGCGAACTCGTCGAAGGCCTTGGTCGCCTCGACGACGAAACGCGCCGGGTGTGCCGGGGTGCGTCCGCTCGGGGCCTCGTCGGCCACCCGCGCCAGTTCGGCGGCATCGGCCTTGACCAGGGTCTCGAGGTTGGCCGACGGAGCGCGCGGGGTGTCCCGCAGCGCTTCGACGAGCTGCGGGACGACACCGCGCAGGTCGCCGACCAGCGGCACGTCGATCGGGCGGTTGACGCCGATGGCGGTCGGGTCCTGCTCGACGTACACCCACTTGCGGTTGGCATCGTTGCCGGCCCAATGCTGGGTCCGGCCGTAGTGCATGGGCTCACCGAGTTCGGTGCCCAGCGCCACGCACAGGTCGGATTCCTCGACGGCTTGGTTGGCGGCCGGGGAGAACAGGTAGGGGAACGTCCGCTCCCGCAGCCCCGGGATGAACGACGTGCCGCCCGAGGTTTGGATCACCGGGCAGGCCATCAGCTCGGCCAGGTCCTTGACCTGCTGCTGCGTGCGGGAGGTGTGCACACCGTGGCCGACCAGCAGGATCGGGCTCTTGGCCTCGCGGATCAGCTTGGCCGCCTCAGCAATTTCCGTGTCTCCCGCGCCCTGGTTGACCAGTCGGTACCGGTGCGGCGGCAGCGGTTCGGCGACATCGAGTTCTTCGAGGATCACGTGCGAGGGGTATTCGACATAGGCCGGTCCCGGGGTGCCTGACATGGCCCGGCGAATCGCCTCGTGGACGATCTCGTCGGTCTGGTCGGCGTACTCGATGGAGCTGCTGTACTTGACCGACGGCGCGAACAGGCCCTCCTGCTGGACGAATTGGATCCGGCCCCGGCGCACCCGCCGCTCGGTGATCCGCGCGCGTTGGCCGCCGAGGAAGATCACCGGCGAGTTCTCCACCAGGGCGCACATCATTGCGCCCGCGATATTGGCCACCCCCGGCCCCAGTGTGCCGATGCACAGGCCGGGCTTGCCGGTCATGCGCGAGGCCGCCTCGGCCATGAAACCGGCACTCAGCTCGTGGTGCGGTGCCACGACGGACCACCCGCGGGCCTCGGCCTCGGTGAACATGTGCACGAAGTTCGGATCCGGGATACCGAACAGTGTGTTGATGCCCTCGGCTTCGAAGAGATCCAGAATTCGTTTGTAGACGGGGGTGCCCATGTCGATGCTCCTTCTCATAGATAGCGCGCAGCGAGTTGTTTTCGGTGGTGTGCGGGCGAGCCGAACAGCGAGCGATTGAGCGTCGCGCGTTTGAGGTACACGTGAATGCCGCTCTCCCACGTGTACCCGATCCCGCCGTGCAGCTGCATCGCCTTGCCAACGACCTCGACGGCGGTACTGCAGGCGTGGGCTTTCGCCATCTGGGCCGCCGCCGTCGCACCGGCCGATCCGGTGGCCACCGCGTCGACGGCGGCACCGACCAGCCTGCGGCCCACGGCAACCTGCACCAGCATGTCGGCGCATGCGTGCTTGACGGCCTGAAACGAGCCGATGGGGCGGCCGAACTGTTCGCGCACCCCGGCATAGGCGACGGTAGCCGCCAGCATCGCCTCGGACAGACCCAGGCTGTCGCAGGCCACGGCGGTGCGGGCACGGTCGAAGAGCCGGTCCACCGCCCCGCGCTCGTCGCCGGCGAATCGCCATACCGCGCCGTCCGCGACCTGCATCCGGTCGGCCGACACCGTGGCCAGCCGCCGGGTTTCGTCCAGGACCGGTTGGCGGGCCACCCAAAGCCCGGCACCGCCTTTCGCGGCGTGGACGACCACCGGTGCGCCCTCGCGGTCCCGCGCCAACAGCAGGAGGTCGGTCGCCTCGCCGGCGTCCGGAACGAACTCCGCATACCCCGACACCTCGGGACCGTCGAGACCGAACAGCGGCCGAGTGGTGCCGTCGGTCGGCAACGCGACGGCCGCCAGACTCTCCCCCGAAATCACCCTGGCGAGGAGTTCGTCGCGGGATGCGCTGGGTGCCAGCGCGTTCAGGACTCCGACTGCGAGCACGGCGCCACCGAGATAGGAGCTGGGCGCGGCCGCGCGGCCCATCTCGTCGAGGATCACCGCGACCTCGGCGAACGACACCTCCGAGCCGCCGTGGGACTCGGCTGCTTCCAGCCCGATCCAGCCGACCTGTGCCAGCAGAGCCCACTCGGCCCGTTCCTTGGCCAGCAGGTCGCGGGCCACCGTGCGCAGCTCCTCGTGAATACCTGCGAAGTCGGTTGCCATCAGACTGCGCTCGGTTCCCGCGGCAGGCCCAGCCCGCGTTCGCCGATGATGGTGCGCTGGATCTCGCTGGTGCCACCCGGGATCGTCCACTCCCACGACCCGATGAAGTCGAGCACCCACGAGCCGGACTCCCATCCGCTGGAGGCCGGCTTGATGAGCTCGGTGTGGGCGGCAAGCCCGCCGATCTGGGCACCGAAATCCGTCATACGCTGCAACAGTTCGCTGTAGTAGAGCTTGACGATCGAGGCATCGGCGGCTTGTGCGTTTCCGGACTCGTTGTGTTCCACCAGATCTCGGCACAATCCGCGCAGCCCGGTGATCTCGATCTCCAACTGGGCCAAGCCGTCGGCGACAACGCTGTCGTCGATCGGCCGCGATCCGTGCGCGTCGGGCTCGCGGCACTGCTCGACGAGCCACCGAAACCCTGCGTTGCCCAATCTCTCGGCCAGTTCCAGCATCGTCATCCCGCGCTCGGCCCCCAGCGTTGCCTGGGCCACCTGCCAACCCTGGTTTTCGGCTCCGACGAGGTTGGTCGCGGGGATGGCGACGTCGTTGAGGAAGATCTCGCAGAAATGGGAATCTCCCACCGCGTTGCGGATCGGACGCACCTCGATGCCCGGGCTGGTCATGTCGAGCAGGAAGTAGGAGATCCCCCGCCGCTTGGGGGCGTCGGGATCGGTCCGCGCCAGCAGCAGACACCAGTCGGCGTGCATACCCCCGCTGGCCCAGAGCTTCTGGCCGTTCACCACGTAGGCGTCGCCGACTCTGCGGGCCGTGGTGCGCAGGCTCGCCAGATCCGACCCGGCTTCGGGTTCGGAGAAACCCTGCACCCAGATCTCACCGTCGAGGATCGCTGGCAGGTGGCGGCGGCGCTGCTCGTCGGTGCCCGCGACCAACAGTGTCGAGGCGGCGTGGTGGATCCCGACGAATGCCAGCACCAACCGTGGCGCGTCGTGGGCGGCGAGTTCCTGATAGAGCACGATCTGCTCGGCCACCGACATTCCGCCGCCCCATTCGGCCGGCCAGTGCGGAACGGCGAAACCCCCGCGGTGCAATTCGGCGAACCATGCCTTCTGGAATCGCACGAACTCTTCGTCGCCGGCTCCGGTCTGGGCCTGCCGCCACCCGGCGGGGACATGGTCTTGGCACCAGCTTCGAACGGTGGCCCGGAACTCGTCGAGGCTCATCGACCCTTGGCCTTCTCGTGGAAGGCGAGTACGCGGTCCCGGTGCCCGCTGCTCTGCATGGTGGCGACCTCGGCGGCGAACCCGGCCTGCATCGGCCCGCCCAGCACCTGGGACAGGTACCTGTTGACGATGCGCTTGGGGCCGCGCAGGGCCTGCTCCGGCTGCCCGGCCAGCCGCTCGCCGAGTCGGCGGGCCTGGCCCGGCAGCTCGTCGGGCGCAACCACGCGGCTGGCCAGGCCCCAGTGCAGTCTTTCGTTGACGCAGTTGAGTTCAGCGGCACGGTCGATGGTGACGGCCCGCACCGGACCGTCGACGGTGACCGAGAGCTCCTCCGGCAGATCGTATTTCACGAGAAGAGTCCCGTCAGACCGCGCCGGCCCAGCCGCCGGGTCAGCTCGTCGCGAGTGGCCGACAGGCCCAACGGCAGCCGCCGCAGCGGCTGGCTGTAGCGCGACAGCCACGACAACGTCGTCTCGTCGCAGAAGCCGACCGCACCGTGCAGCTGATGGCACACCCGGAAGACCACTTCGGCGGCCTCGATGGCGGCCAGTCGCAGCGCCAGCGCATCGTCGACGCAGGCCGCATCGGTGCTCACGTCCCACAACGCGTGCTTGGCCAGCATCTCCAGGCCGCTGCGCTCGACTTCGGCGTCGGTCAGTTGGAACTGGACGCCCTGGAAGGCCGACAGCGGCTGCCCGAACTGTTTGCGCAACCGGATGTGCGAGATCGTCAGTTCCATTGCGCGGTCCAGCATTCCCAACAGGGTCCAGCACGGCAGGACCAGCCCCAGCGCGATGTCGCCGGCCCCGTCGGCGTCCACTTCGGAGAGCTCCAGGGCCACGGTGAAGGCCGGACCGGTCGCCGAACTCGGCATGGCGTGGCTGCGCCGGCCGGCCAGAGTGACCGCGGCCCACCGGTTCTCCAGCCCCGCGATGGGGCCCTCCGGAGCGTTCTCGGAGACGACGATCAGGCCGTCCACATCAAGGCCGGCCGGCCGCGCCAGCCGCTCGGCCAGCGGATACGGCAGTGCCCAGTACCCGGCGCTGCGACACAACGCCGCCGCGGCCTCCAGGTCGACGGAATCGGTCCGCGGATCGAGCTCCCATGCGCCGAGCTCGGCCAGCACCGGAGTCACCAGTGCCGCACGAGCGTTCGGCTTGGCCTCCGCCTGCTGCACCAACTGATCGGCGCCGGCGGCCTCGAAGGCCCGGAGGGCCTGGCGGCCGAACTCCGCGGCGTCGTCACAAAGGTCGAGAATCATCGGTGTCACGCTCCAGTCGCCAGCAGGGCACGAGACAACAGGATGCGCTGCATTTCGATGCTGCCCGATGCGACGGTGGCCGACTGCGAGTAGCGCCAGTGATCCTCGACCTCGGCGCGGAAATAGGCGCTGGGCGCGTCGTCGCGCGGCACCGTGGCCACGATCTCCATCAGCACCTCGGCGCTATCCTGGTCGAGTTTGGTGACCGCAATGCGGTAGCCCGCGGCATCGGCGGGCTGGATCCGTCCGCTGCTCTGCAACGACACCACACGGTAGGCCAGCAGGCGGGCCCGACGACAGTGGGTGAGCATGCGTGCCCACCGTCCCCGCAGTTCGTCGGGCACCTCCTCCCAACGGTCTCCCAGGACCCCGGGCGCAGCCATCAGGAGCCGTTCACACCGGGCATAGCGGGCAATGCCGACCCGTTCGAACGACAACACGTCCTGCACGATCGACCAGCCGCCGTCGACCGGACCGAGCACGTCGGCTCCGGTGACCCGCAGCTCGTCGAAGAACACCTCGTTGAGGTGGTGCGGTCCCATCATGGAGCGGATCGGCCGGACCTGGATCGCCGGGTCGCTCATCGGTACCAGGAAGATCGTGAGGCCCTGCTGTTTCTTCTGGACTGCGCCCTCGCCAACCTTGGTGGTGCGGGCCAGCAGAAAGCACCACTGTGCCATGGTGGCGTACGAGGTCCAGATCTTCTGGCCGCTGATCCGCCATCCATCGGCCTCTCGCCGTGCGGTGGTGCGCAGCGACGCCAGATCCGAGCCGGCTTCGGGCTCGGAGAATCCCTGGCACCAGATCACCTCGCCACGCGCGATCGGCGGCAAGTGCTTTCGCTGCTGCACCTCGGTGCCGTAGCGCATCAGGGTCGGGCCGACCCAGTTGACACCCATGTACTGGGCGCCGCGCGGTTCGTGGTGGGCCCACATCTCCTCGCGCACCACGGTCTGCTCCCACACCGATGCGCCCTGGCCGCCGAACTCCGGCGGCCAGGTCATGCACAACAGCTCCTTGTCGGCAAGGGTGCGGCAGAATCGCTGCGCCGCCTCCAGATCTGCCGGATCGTCCGTGAAGGCGCCCAGAAACCCCTCCGGCACGTGCTCTTTCACCAAATCGCGAAGTTCCTGCCGCAGCGATGCGGCAGCGCCACCCATGTCGAAATCCATGCTCAACGCTCCCTATCCAGCATCCGTCACCGGCTCGGTCAGCCCGAGCTGCTCGAGCACCTGCGCGGTGTCCGCGCCGAGCTCGGGTGCGGGGCCGGCGACCCGACCCGGTGTTCGGGAGAACCAGGTCGGCACACCCGGGAACCGGACCGGCCCGTGATCAGTGTCCACCGTCTGGAACAACCCGACCGCGTTGAGGTGTTCGTCCTCGAACAGCGCTTCCGGGGTGTTCAGCGGGGCGGCGGGGATCTCCAGTTCGCGGAACAGCGCCAGCCACTCGTCGGTCGTACGTTCGGCCAATATCTTGGCCACCAGCGAGTACACCGTGTCGATCTGGCGGGCGCGCCGCTCGAGGGTGGCGTACAGATCGCTGTTCCACTCCGGTTCAACGGCTTTGGTGAACGCCGACCAGTGCTTGTCGTTATAGATCAGCGCCGCGATATAGCCGTCCTTCGTCCGGTACGGCTTGCGGTTGGGTGCCACGGTCCGGGGATAGACCGCCGGCCCCAGCGACGGGTCGAACATCGCCCCGTTGGCGTGTTCCACCAGCATGAACGAGGCCATCGTCTCGAACATGGCGACCTCGACCTCCTGGCCCTCCCCCGTCCGCTCGCGATGGAACAGCGCCATGGTGGTCGCGTAGAGCGCCGTCAGCCCGGCGACTTTGTCGGCCATGATCGTCGCGACGTAGTCGGCCTCTCCGGTCAGCTGCTGCTGAAGGGCGGGCAATCCGCACTCGGCCTGGATGGTGTCGTCGTAGGCCGGACGGTCGCGGTCGGGTCCGCGCCGGCCGTACCCGTAGCAGTTGGTGTAGACGATCGCGGGGTTGATGGCGGCCACATCGTCGTATCCGAAGCCGAGTTTGGTGATCGCCTTGGATCGCATCGAGTGGATGAACACGTCCGCGCGCTCGATCAGTTTGCGCAGCGCGGCCTTGCCCGCCTCGGACCGCAGATCCAGCACCACACTGCGCTTGCCGCGGTTGACGTTGACGAAGACACCGCTCATGCCCGGGGCCGGCCCGACCGACACGAATCGGGTGTCGTCGCCGGCCGGCGGCTCGATCTTGATGACGTCAGCGCCCATGTCCGCCATGATCTGTGTGCAGTACGGCCCCATCACCATCGCGGTGAGGTCTATCACCCGCACACCGGCCAGCGGCCCGGTACGTTCGATCGGTTCAGTCACGAAGCGCCCCTTGCTGATTCGCCATCGCGAAGCTATAACTGATGTGGTCGGCATGACCGCTGGGAACCGCCGGAAAGATCACCGGCGCGGTGGCGTCCCGAATGGCGTCGATATGCTCGGCGACGTCCTCGATCGACCAGGAAGGCCGGTACACCCCGGGGGTTTCGGCGATGACGACCCGCGCCACCCGGCCCGCGATGGCGGCCAGGATCTCCCCGGTGATCGTGCAGGACTCGTGGGCCAGCCAGCCGACGACGGGAGCCACCAGTTCGGGTCCCATCGGGGGATATGCGGACGTGTCGATGCCTTCGGCCATCCGCGTCACCGCCGCCGGCACGATCACATTGCTCTTCACGCCGTAGGGGGCGCCCTCGAGCGCGACGACATTGGACAGCCCGATCATCCCGGCCTTGGCGGTGGCGTAGTTGGCCACATCGAGGTTGCCGTACAGCCCGCCAATCGATGAGGTCAACACGATGCGGCCGTAGCCGGCCCCACGCATCAGCGCAAACGCGGGCCGGACAACATGGAACGCACCGCGCAGGTGCACGTCGATGACAGCGTCGAAGTCCTCGTAGGTCATCTCCGTCAACGACCCGCGACGGACATTGCCCGCATTGTGGACCAGGACGTCCAGGCGACCGAAGTGATCGAGCGCCGCGGCGATGATCGCCTCGCCACCGGCCGGGGTTGCCACCGATGCCACGCTGGCAACCGCCTCACCCCCGGCGGCACGGATCTGCTCGACCACCTGCTCGGCGGCGGCGCTGTCGGTACCGTCCCCGGTCATCGCGCCGCCGGGGTCGTTGACGACCACCTTCGCCCCCTTCGAGGCCAGCAGCAGCGCATGCTCGCGCCCGAGACCCCTGCCGGCGCCGGTGATCACGGCCACCCGACCGTCGAATCTCAGCTCAGTCATCCGGTGCCCCGATCCTGTTTGACGCCACGGCGGCAATCCTCCCGATCTCCCGCCCTGGTCCTACCTCCGTGAAGCAAGGCACTAGCTTCCGAGCTCCAAGCCATCGAGATCACCCTTGGCGCGCCATTCCTTCAACAGGTCGTCGAACGCGTAGAAGCCTGGCGAATAGAAGTCGCCGAGGAACGAACCGTTGCCGACCGCTCCTCCGCGACCCTCGTTGTTGTAATAGCCGGGCGTACAGGTGAGTTCGAAGGCAGAGTTGTCGAAGGCAAGTTCCCGGACGGTCTTGATCCAGTTGTCCTGGCCGGCTTGGCTGGGCTCGACCGTGGTCGCACCGCGTTTCTGCGCTTCCGCGATGACGTAGGCGATGTGCTCGGCCTGCTGCTCGAACATCGCCGTGGTGTTGGCCGAAACGCCGCCCTGGATGAAGCCGGTGAAGAACTGGTTGGGGAACCCCCGACTGGTCATCCCGTGCAGCGTCCTGTAATTGTCCTTCCAGTATTCGAAGAGCGACAATCCGTTGCGCCCTTCGATGGTTTCGATCGCATATCGACGGCTGATCTCCGTAGAGATCTCGAAGCCGCTGGCGAAGATGACACAATCGACCTCGTATTCGACACCGTCGGCGACGATCCCGTTCTCCGTCAACCGTTCCACACCCTTGGATGCCGACACATCGACCAGCGTCACATTAGGGCGGTTGAAGGCGGGCAGGTAGCTCTCGCTCGAACACGGCCGTTTGCACATGAACCGGTAGTACGGTTTGAGCGCCTCCGCCGTTGCGGGATCATCGACGATGTCCGCGATGCGGCGGCGCAGCCGCTCCATGATCTTGTAGTCTTCTTCTTCCTTGATCGCCATGATCTGCTCGACACCCAGCGATGTGGGGTCTTCGCTGGCCGCGATCCGCGCGCTCACATTGCGCCCGAGTTCGGTCCAGAAATCGCATACCAGGTCGGGTTCGCCCAACACCACGCCGACGAACGGTGACCAGTTGTGGAAATTGCGTTTGCGTTCCTCCTGCCAGCCCGGCTGCAGGGATGCGGCCCACTGCGGGTCCGTCGGCGTATTGGTGCGCTCGTCCACCGAGGAGGGGGTGCGCTGGAACACGTAGAGATGCTGGGCATCCCGGCCGAGATGCGGAACCAGCTGAACACCGGTGGCCCCGGTACCGACGAGTGCGACACGCTTGTCGGCCAGCTTGTTCAGGTCGCCGTTCGCGTCGCCGCCGGTGTACTCGTAGTCCCAACGTGCGGAATGGAATACGTGCCCCTTGAAGTCCTTGATGCCGGGTATGTCGGGCAGCTTCGGGCGGTTGTAGGAGCCTTGGGCCATGACCACGAACCGGGCCCGGATGTCGTCACCGCGGTCGGTGCTGATCCGCCAGCGCTCCAGCGATGAGTCCCAGCGCAGTTCGCGCACCTGGGTGGAGAACAACGCGCCGTCGTACAGGCCGAAGTGCTTTCCGATGTTGCGGCAGTGCTGGAAGATCTCTGCGCCGTCGGCGAACTTCTTCGACGGCATGAAGCCGAGCTCTTCGAGCATCGGAATGTAGCAGTATGCGTCGTTGTCGCACTGAATTCCCGGGAATCGGTTCCAGTACCACACACCGCCGAAGTCGCCGGCCATCTCGATGACCCGGATACCCTCCACGCCGGCCTTCTTCAGATAGGCCCCTGCCAGCAGTCCGGCGAAACCGCCGCCGAGAATGACGACATCGGCGTCTTCGACGATCGGGTCACGCTCCGTGGCCGGCGTGTGGGGATCGACCTCATAGAAGTCCGCGAATTCTCCCTTGAGCTCCAGATACTGCCCGGACCCTTCCGGGCGCAGGCGTTTCTCACGCTCGATGCGGTACTTCTCGCGCAGCGCGTCGATGTCGATGTCTTGCGGCACGTTGGTGGGCCCGCAGTCCGGTGCCATCGAATGTCACTCCTTCGTGAGGTCTCGGGGCTCGCCAGTGCCCATGTACTTCGAGAGTTGGTAGTGGAGATTGACGGTGCTGCGCTCCCGGTACGGGTTGGGCTTGGTGCCGGGGAAGCCCAGCGATTTCATGCCCTGCTGCACCGCCGCCATGTTGGAGAAGTCCTGCGGCAGCACTGTGCGCCAGCGCGGGTCCCCTTCGGGTGTGTGTTCCCACTCCGTCTGCGGCTCCTGCCCTTTCGGGAAGAGCTCGAGCGCCGACGCTTCGAAGATGCATTTGTCGGGGTCGTATCCGTCGGGCCGAGCGCTGTAGCACAGGGCGGTCGTCAGGCCCTGTCCGATCTGGAAGTTCGGGAAGATCTGCCATGCGGTGCCGCTCTGTCCCAGGACGTCGGGCGGAATCATCGGCCAGATCACCCCGCGTGCCTCGTCGTCGCGACGTGCCGAAGTCAGCCAGTGCTCGAGCACCTTGTCCGGCGGGGTGCCCTCGGGCAGCTCGTCGACCAGCCGCAGTGCCGCGTCGACCAGTGTCTGTGTCGTCGTCGCATTCGTCTCTTCCATCGTGTAGAGCTGCATCTCCGCGGTCGAGATGCGCGGGTCGCCGGTCCCGAGCCGAATCTTGGACTTCGTTTCTTCCATGTTGTCCGGCGCGTCGTAGCCGATGTTGCTGTGCTTGCCCTGCGCCTTGGCCCACCCCTTGAACTCACCGAACCGGTTGAACTCGGGATGCGTGGTGTACACGTGATAGGTCTCGTTGAAAGCCTCCAGCGCGACCTTCCAGTTGCAGCCGAAACGCAGCCATTTGCGCCATTTGTAGCGCATGTTCTCCAGTCCGAACGGGTCGAGAATCTTGGCCGCAGGGTGCAGATAGTCCTGCAGGGGCTCGCAATCGGGATCCATGTTGATCCACAACCACCCGCCCCAGGTGTCGACGTTCACCTTCGCCAGGTGGGTGTTCTCCGGAGTCAGTGCGCCCTTCCAGTCGTCCTGCTCACGGATGTGGGTGCATGCGCCGCCGAGGTCGAATGTCCAGCCGTGAAACCCGCAGACAAACGACTTTCGGGTACGGCCGCACGCATTCTTGGCCCCCGGTGGAGTGTCGACGAGACGCCGGCCACGGTGCATGCAGACGTTGTGGTGCGCAGCAAAGTCGTTGGGCCCGGTGCGGACCACGATGATCGAGTCGTCGAGGATGTCGTAGGTCAGGCACCTGCCGACCTCGGGAAGTTCCTCCACCCGACCCACCTGTTGCCATACCTTGCGCCACAGCCTGTCCCGTTCGGCCCGGGCGTACTCCGGCGAGATGTAGGCCTCGACCGGGATGGTCAAGGGCTCGGACAGTTCCTCTGGGGATTCAGTCATCGCATCCTCGCTTTCGGTCGTGTCACGGTTCCTCCCAGCGGGTGATGGCCGCACGGAAGGACTCGTCGCTGAGAAACAGTGAAGTGCTGTCGGCGCCCAGGTGGGTCCACTTGAGATCCAGACCGCCGTCGACGAGCAACGTCTGGCCGGTGACGTAGCTCGACAGGTCGGACAGCAGGAAGAGAATCGCGCCGGCCTGCTCCTCCGGGCGACCGCGCCGGCCCATCGCGATCGCGCGTCGATCGCGCTCGGGATCTGAGTCGACGTAGGTGCGTGATGCTGCGGTCTCGGTCACTCCCGGCGCAATCGCGTTCACGCGGATGTTGTGCGGCGCCAGTTCCACGGCCATGGTGCGGGTTGCCGCGACCACTGCGGCCTTGGCGGTGCCGTAGGCGACATGGAAGGGCGCGGTGTTCATCCCGCTGATCGACGAGATGGACACGATCGACCCGGGCTTGTCGTTCCTGCGCAGCTCGTCGGCGACGGCCTGGCTCATGAAGAACATCGTTTCGAGGTTCTCGGTGAACAGGTCCCGCCAGTCTTCGCGGCTGACCCGTGTCGAGGGCATCCAGGTTGAGGGTGCGGCACCACCCGCCACGTTGACGAGCCCGTACAGGTCGCCGGGGGCCCGTAGCGCCTCGGCCATGGTGGTCGCGACGCCCTGCTCGGTTGACGCGTCCGCTACCACCGGCACGACGGCCAGCCCCTGGTCCACCAGGGGGCCGACATGCGTGTCGAGGTTGTCCCGCGAACGGCTCACCGCGATCACGGTCGCCCCGGCATCGGCCGCCATCCGCACCACCGTGGTGCCGATGCCACCACCTCCGGCACCCGACACCACGACGATGCGGCCGTCGAGCCTCATCAGATCCGCCATGACCTGCTTTCACCTGCAGTGCAGCGCCGGCAGAGCCGGTCCGCGACGCTTCCGCAGGACATTTCACCGCTATTGTCCGGACAAAATATCCGAAACCTTTGCCCGTCAAGCTACCGCGCTCGCTTGCCACGGAATATGATTCCGCAGCAGTTATAGCATCGTCAAGGGGTCTTTCAACTGTCGGTTGACCACTATTGTCTGGACCAGAGCGGCTTGATAACGTCCAGCTGGACCGGTACGACGGAAGGACCTCGGGACGGACATGACGATGTCGCTGCGGGACGCCCGCTACAGCTCGGCGAACCAGCCCGATCCCGCTGAGGGCTGGAGCATCGAACGTCTCACGCCCCCGAGCCGGCTGTTCGGCGCCAACGGGCTTCGAACGGGTCCGGATGGCCGCATCTACATCGCACAGGTGAGCGGCAGCCAAATCAGTGCGCTCGATATCGGCACCGGGCGGGTGGAGACGGTCAGCGCCAAGGGCAGCGACATCGTCGCGCCCGACGATCTGGACTTCGACGCGGCCGGCAACATCTACACCACCGAGGTACTGAACGGCCGGGTGAGCGTTCTCGACACCGCCGGGCGCAGTCGGGTGTTGCGCGACGACATCCCGATCGCCAACGGCATCACCATGTATCGCGGGCGGTTGTTCATCGGCGAATGCCGGCCGGGCGGCCGGCTACTGGAACTCGATCTCGGTGGCGGAGCCCCCCGCGTCCTGCTGGAGAACGTTCCCATGCCCAACGCCATGGAGGTCGGGCCCGACGGGCTGCTGTACTTCCCGGTGATGGGCGCCAACGAGATCTGGCGCATCGACCCCGACGGCGGTGCACCCGAGACGGTGGCCACCGGTCTCGGCGTGCCGGATTCGGTGAAGTTCGATGCGCAGGGCTACATCGTGTCGACCCAGGCGCACAGCGGTCAGGTGCTCCGCATCGATCCGCGCAGCGGAGACAAGACCGTGCTGGCCGACCTGCGCCCCGGCCTGGACAACGTGACGTTCGGCAGTGGCCCTCACCAAGGCCGGCTGTTCGTGTCGAGTTTCTCCGGTGAGATCACCGAGATCCTGGACGGCGGTCAGACCCGCACGATGTTGCCGGGCGGGTTCAACTGGCCGCTGGATCTGGCGGTGGGTGCTGACGGCAGCCTCTACATCGCCGACGGGCCCTACATGTACGTCTTGCACGCCGACGGCACGCTGCGCTCGGTCGGCATGCTGTTCACCCCCGGCTATCCGGGCTATATGCGCGGGCTCGCGGCCTCAGGGCCGGGCGAGTTCACCGTCACCACATCGAGTGGACAGGTGTCGCGCTACCTGCCGGGCCGGGGCGAGAGCGAGGTACTGGCAGAAGGATTCGACCAGCTCTACGGCGTGGCGATCGCACCCGGCGGGGCGGCGGTGTTCGCCGAACAGGGCACCGGCCGGCTACTGTCCGCCGCTTCCGGGCGGGTCGACGTGCTGGCCTCGGACCTGAACACCCCGGTCGGAGTTGCGATAGCGCCCGATGGAAGTCCGCTCGTTGCCGAGGCCGGCGCGGGGCGCGTCGTCAGTGTCGCCGGATCGAAGGTGGTGCCCGTGGTGGACGGGTTACGTTGTCCACACGGCATCCTCGTTCGCGACGGACAGCTCTACATCGTCGACGTCGACGCCAAGACCCTCGTCGCGGTCGATCTGGACAGCGGCACCAGGGATGTCGTCGCCTCGAATCTGCCCGTGGGCGCCCCGCCGGAAGTCGTGCCCAAACCCCTGCTGGCGATGCCCCCGTTCTCCGGTCCGCAGGGCCCGTTCGCGGGCATCGCGGCCGGACCTGATGGCACGCTCTACGTCTCGGCCGACGCCGAGGGCAGCGTGCTCGCCGTTCGCCACCGAGGTTGACGATGACCGACGTGAAGGCCGCTGATCACCGCTACATCCAGGTCGCGCGCGCCCTGCGGAAAGAGATCGTCGACGGGGTGTATCCGGTGGGCTCCCAGCTTCCCACCGAACACGAACTCTGCCAACGGTTCTCGGTGAGCCGCTATACCGTCCGGGAAGCGTTGCGGCGGCTGCGGGAGGACAACCTGGTCTCATCGAGGCCACGGGCCGGGACCACGGTCGTGCCGCGCCCCGCGTCGCACGCCTATGTCCAGGACACCATGTCGATCAACGACCTGCTGGCGTGGGCGCACGGCACGGAGTTCTGTGTCGAATCGATCGCGATGGTCGTGATCGATGCCGACCTCGCGATCCAGACCGGGCTGACCGTCGGCGAGGAGTGGCTGGCCGTGCGGGGCTTCCGCCGGGCCGAGAACACCGACAATCCGGTGTGCCGGACCGAGTACTACGTCAACCGCGCCTTTGCCGCCGTGGGCAGGATGTTGCAGAACCACACCGGCCCGATCTTCCCGCTGATCGAAGACCTGTTCGGCCTCAGCATCGTCGAGGTTCACCAACAGATCGGGGCGGTGGTGATCTCGCCGGAGCTGGCCGAGGGGCTCAAGGTCGAACCCGGCACACCCGCGCTGGAGATGCAACGCACGTACACGACATCCGACGGCGAGGTCGCGCAGGTGACCATCAACACCCATCCGGCAGCACGGTTCCGGCACTCGATGACGATGCGCCGCGTGAAGGGCTAGATCCGGTGTCACGCACTGTGCCCGCAAATTCCGCCCGCGCCGCAGACGCCTACGCGCGCGGGCTGTGGATCCACGACACACTGGCCGATTCCCTGCGCGACGCGGCACGCGACACCCCACACCGCGAGGTCCTGATCGACGGCCCCACGCGTCTGGACTGCCAGACCCTTCATCGCGAGGCGGGCGCGCTGGCCACCTCGATGCTCGACCGGATGCCGGTCGGCAGTGTGGTGTCGTTCATGCTGCCCAACTGGCACGAGGCGGCCGTGGTTTACCACGCGGCGACGCTGGCCGGCATGGTGGTGAATCCGATCCTGCCCTCGTTGCGCGACCACGAGCTGCGATTCATCCTCGACGACGCCGACAGCCGAATGATCTTCCTACCGGCAAGTTTCGGCACGCACGACTACGCGGCGATGCTCAGGCGGGTGGCCGCACAGATGGCGTCTGCACCCGATGTGGTGGTGGTGCGTGGTGACCAGCTGCCCGGGCAGCTGGCCTACGAGGCCCTGCGGCGTACCGACTCGGAACCGGCGCGGTGGCCGCCCCTGGATCCCGACACGGTCCGCATGATGCTGTACACCTCGGGAACCACCGGCAGGCCAAAAGGCGTTCTGCACAGCCATAACTCGATCCACGCCTTGATCCGCCAGATCGGACAGCACTGGCGTGTCGCACCTGGTGACAAATTCCTCGTACCCTCCCCCATCGCCCACATCGGAGGCTCCATCTATGCCTTTGAATGTCCGCTACTGCTGGGCACGACCGCTGTGCTGATGGACCGCTGGAACGCCGACGACGCGGTTGCGCTTCTCTTCGACCAGCACTGCACGCACATGGCCGGCGCCACCCCCTTCCTCGAACAGATCCTCGCCGCCGCCCAGCGCGCGGACACCCGGCTGCCGGACCTGAAGGTCTTCATCTGCGGCGGCGCCTCCGTATCGCCGTCGCTGATCCGCAGGGCGACTGCATTTTTCGAGCGCGCCATCGTCAGCCGGGTATACGGATCAACCGAAGTTCCGGTGACCACCGTCGGCGCCCCCGATGCGGGCGATGCCGACCACGCCGCCGATACCGACGGACGGCCCGGCATCGCCACGATCAAGATCGTCACCCATTCCGCGGCAGCGGATGCGGCCGGCGAAATCTGCGCCCGTGGCCCGCAGATGCTGCTCGGCTACCTACACCCGGAGGACGACGCCGAGGCGTTCGACGACAACGGCTTCTTCCGTACCGGCGATCTCGGGCACTGGGTCGACGGCGACTACCTCGTGGTGACGGGCCGGGCCAAGGACATCATCATCCGCAGCGGGGAGAACATCTCACCGAAGGAGGTCGAGGACATCCTCATCGACCATCCCGACATCGCCGAGATCGCGGTCGTGGGAGTACCGGACCCGCGCACCGGTGAGCGGGCCTGCGCGGCCGTCGTCACCGCGACGTCGGCCCACCCCGATGTGGCCGAACTGCGCCGGTTCCTGGAATCGAAGGGGGTCGCCAGGTTCAAGGCGCCCGAGCAGGTGGTCGCGTGGGATTCGCTGCCCAAGAACGACGCGGGAAAAGTCCTGAAACACAAGATCCGAGCAAGGCTGATCGAGGCAGGTGACTGACATGCAGGTGGCGATCGTGACCGGTGCGAGCAGTGGCATCGGATTTGGTTGTGCGACAAGGCTGGCAGAGATGGGTGTGGCGGTCGTCGGCACCGGGCGCGACCCCGAGCGGCTGGCCGACCTGGCAGAGGCCGTCGGCGATCCCGAACGGGTCGCCACCCTGGCCGTCGACCTCACCGAGGACGATGCCCCACAGCGCATCGTGGATCTGGCGGTGTCGCGGTGGGGCCGGATCGACTTCCTGGTCAACAACGCCGGGGTGGGCAGTCCGAAACCGCTGCACGAAACCGACGACGAGACACTGGACTACTTCCTGGGTGTCATGCTTCGTGCTCCGTTTCGACTGGCCCGCGACGTACTGCCGCACATGGAGCCCGGCTCGGCGATCATCAATGTGACGTCCACGTTCGCGGTGGTGGGTGGACTGCGTGGCGGCGCCTATTCGGCGGCCAAGGGCGGGTTGACGGCGTTGACCCTGCACATCGCGTGTCAGTATGGTGCACAGGGCATCCGGTGCAACGCGGTCGCGCCCGGCGTCACCCTGACCCCGATGGTCGAGCATCGCCTCGCCGATGAGCGTTTCCGCAAGATCAACGTCGAGATGACGCCCTACCCGCGGCTGGGCCGGGTCGACGACATCGCCGGCACGGTGGCGTTCCTGTGCTCCGAGGCAGGCAGTTTCATCAACGGCCAGACGATCGTGGTCGACGGCGGCTGGAGTTCGACGAAGTACCTGTCGGACTTCGCCCTGACATCGGAATGGAGAGCGCGGTGAACCTCTTCGCGGTGCTGGATCAGGCCGCTGCCCGTTTTTCCGAGCGTGGTGCGGTCTATCTCGGTGAGCGCCAATTGCATACCTGGCGGGGGCTGCGCGAGCGGGCGTTGCGCTTGGCCGCCTCGCTGCGCCAATCGCACCCGGCGGGCGCCCGGATCGCCATCGCCAGCGAGAACCGCCCCGAGATCATCGAGTTGTTCTTCGCCATCTGGGCCGCCGAATGCGTGGCGGTACCGGTCAATTTCAAGCTGCATCCCAAGGAAATGGTGCAGCTCCTGCAGGATTCAGAAGCCGCGCTGGTGTTCGCATCGCCCAAGATCGCGGCGGAACTGCTGCCTTGCTCTCCCGTCGCCGTCGAGTGCATCGACAGCGATGACTACGAGCGACGGTTCGGTGCGGAGCCAGCCGCGCCGCCGGACACCGACCCGTCGACGCTGGCGTGGCTGTTCTACACCAGCGGAACCACCGGCCGGTCCAAGGGTGCGATGCTTTCCCATCGCAATCTCACCGCGATGACGCTGGCCCACCTCGCCGACATCGACAGCCCCGACGAGAACTGCACCCTCGTGCACGCGGCGCCCATGTCGCACGGCTCCGGGATGTACATCGCCCCGTACGTGTTGCGGGGGGCCTGCCAGGTGATTCCCGCCTCCGACGCTTTCGATCCCGACGATTTCCTCGACCTGTGCGGCCACTATCGCGGCAGCAGCGCGTTCCTGGCGCCGACCATGATCCAGCGCCTCGTCGACACCGGCCGCCCGCGCCCGGACAATCTCCGCCTGATCGTCTACGGGGGCGGGCCCATGTACGTCGACGGCCTGAAGAAGGCCATGGCCACCTTCGGGCCGATCTTCGCCCAGATCTACGGCCAAGGGGAATCCCCGATGACCATCACCGGGCTGCGCCGCGCCGACCACGAGTCCCACGATGACACCGTCCTCGGGTCGGTCGGCTACGCACGCTCGGGGGTCGAGGTTGCCGTGCTGGACGAGGACGGTACGCCCGCCGGTACCGGCCAGGTCGGCGAGATCGTCTGCCGCGGCGACGTCGTCATGTCGGGCTACTGGAACGACCCCGATGCCACGCGGGAAACGCTGCGGGGTGGCTGGCTGTACACCGGCGACATGGGATCCTTTGACGCCAAGGCTTATCTCACCCTTCGCGATCGCTCCAAAGACGTCGTGATCAGCGGCGGCAGCAACATCTATCCCCGTGAGGTGGAAGAGGCGTTGCTGGAACACCCCGCGGTGGCGGAGGCCTGCGTGGTGGGCACACCCGACGCCGAATGGGGTGAGGTGGTGGTCGCGTTCATCGTCGGCGCAGCCGACGAGGCGGCACTCGATGCCCATCTGCTGGATCGCATCGCGCGGTTCAAACGTCCCAAACGCTACCTATTCGTCGACGACCTGCCCAAGAACAGCTACGGCAAGGTGCTCAAGCGAGAGCTGCGCCAACGGCTGTCCCAGTAGCCGTGGCGTTTCCCGCGGTCCGCTGTCGACAACAACATGCTCCGCTGCGGAGGGCCGGATTCTCCCCTGAGTAGAATGCGACTATGGCTGAAGACTACCGCTTCATCACCTACGAAGAGTTCGACGATGGGCGCATCGCGCGCATCATGCTCAATCGGCCGGAGGCCCGGAATGCCCAGAACCGCGGCCTGCTGGTTGAGCTGAACGAAGCCTTCCTGCGGGCAGAGGCCGACGACGACGTGCGGGTCGTCATCCTCGGCGGTCTGGGGCCGATGTTCTCCTCGGGGCACGACCTCGGTTCGGCGGTTTCGCGCGCCGAGTACACGCCCGGACCCGACCAACATCCGAGCTATCGGGTCAACGGCGGCACCCGCGAGGGCGCCGAAAGTCTGATGTTGCAGGAGTGGCACCACTTCTTTGCGAACACGCGTCGCTGGCGCGACCTGCGCAAGATCACCGTCGCCCAGGTACACGGGGACGTCTATGCCGCGGCCCTGATGTTGATGTGGGCGTGCGACCTCATCGTGGCCGCCGAGAACACCCGCTTCGCCGATGTGGTGGGCACCCGACTGGGTATGTGCGGTGTCGAGTACTTCGCACACCCGTGGGAGTTCGGTCCGCGCAAGACCAAGGAGCTCATGCTCACCGGTGATGCGCTGACCGTTGATGACGCCTATCAGCTGGGAATGGTGTCGAAGGTGTTCCCGGAGGACGAACTCGCCGAGAAGACGTTGGAGTTCGCCCGCCGGATCGCCGAGGTGCCCACGATGGCCGCGCTGCTGGCCAAGGAAGCCGTCAATCAGACGGTGGACAACATGGGGTTCCACAACGCCCTCAACGCCTGCTTCACGCTGCACCAGCTCAACCACTCGCATTGGGCGCAGGTCCACGAGAACAGGTTCCCGGTGGGTCTCGAAGAGGACGGGCTGCCGAACTGGCGAACCGCACCTCCTGTGGTTCCGGCGGTCAAGGACCAGGTCCGCGCAGAGGGCTGACCGGGCCCTACCTCTTCCGCGTGGACCCTCGGAGCACCGTCGACTCACCGTCGAATCGTTTCACCGGTGGTGGCACCACGAGGTTCGGCCCCCTCACCTCGCGGGGCGGCGCGAGCGTCAACCGGCTTAAGCGCACAGCGAAACCCATGACCGTTCGATGGCGGAGTTGACACATCTTCGCAACTCGAGCTCTTGGTCGAGATCGGAAAGCAATTAATACCGATTCGATCTGTGATCATTGCGTTGTACCGGAGTTTCGCTTAACCACGGCTTATTGAGGTTTTATGTAATACACGCCATAGCAATTCCCGCGAAGTGATGGAAAGCACAGGTTTTGGCGAACAACTCAATTATTGTTAGCGTCTCTCCGCATGTTTGCTCTCACAACGCTGATAGCGCTGATTCACCAGGTGTCGGGTACCCCGTACATTCCCGGCGGCGATACCCCGGCCGGCACCGACTGCTCGGGCCTGGCGTCCTGGGTCTCGAATGTGGCCACCGGCAGGCCCGCCTTCGGAAGCCGATTCCACACCGGCAATGAAGAGGCCGCCCTGCTGACCCGCGGCTTCCACCACGGGACCGCACCGAACTCGTTGGTCATCGGCTGGAACAGCCGCCATACCGCGGTGACCCTGCCCGACGGCACCGCGGTGTCCAGCGGCGAAGGCGGCGGTGTGAAGGTCGGTGGCGGAGGTGCCTACCAGCCCCAATTCACCCATCACATGTACCTGCCGATGTCGGCCGGCCAGATGCAGGCCAACCCGGCGCCGCCGCAGGATGCCCCCGCGCCGGCTGCCGGCCCGAACGTTGCTCCTCCCCCTCCGGCAGCGATCGGCCCGGAGGGCCCTCCTCCACCCCCGGCAGTGGTCGGGCCCGCCGACGCCGTACCGCCGGCGCCGGGCCCGCCGCCGGCGGCCGGAGGGGTGCCGCTGCCCGACAAGGTCGTCGGCATGCCGGTCTGACCATCCGGCGGCCGGCCGCAGCTGCCCCCGGGTCCGGCGCGGCCGGCGCCGATCGGCCGAAAACAGGCCGCGGCTAGGCCGGTTGTCCGTAGACGGCCACCACCACCGTGCGATCAAGGCTGTTTTCCGACCACACCCCGATTGCGCTGTTGGCGCAGTCGGACATGATCGCGTAATCGGTGGGGTTGTAATACCACTGGTGCAGGATCTCGATGCCGTTGATGGCCAGGGCGGGGTTGATCGCCACCGTCTCGGCGACCTTGCCGGTGAAGCCCGCGGCGGCGGCGCGGGCCTGCGGTGTCGACCCGTCCGAACCGAGGTCGCCGTCGAGGTTCCGGTTGGCCAGGACATCCTGGGCGTGCCACTGTGCGGCCAACTGAAGCTGCGGGTTTCTCCTGATGTTGGTGTCGCAGCCGGCCTGGTGCTGGATCGTGTACACGTTGGCGATCACGCCGTTGTTGAGCCGTTTGTTGTCTGCGTGTGCCTCCGGCGCCAGGACGGCCGCGGCCGCCACGGCGACCAGACCCATCGGCGCCACTCCCCACCGGATCGGCCGGACCATCGAACTCTCCTTCTGCCGCAGCCCAGTCGGACTGATCATGGTGCGCCCGTGTAGTGGGCGGCCGATTGGCGCAGCTGCCAGATCATTGCCGGACACAACTCGTTGGCGGCCTGGCTCACCAGATAGGACGCCTGGAACTGGTCGTTGGTGGCGAAATCGGTGTTGACATCGCCGATGATCTGACCGTAGCTGTTCCCCTGACGAATCTTGTCGCACACGCCGTACCCGTAGGACAGGGCGTCATCGGCGTTGGCGAAGTTGTAGCCGGGCCGCACCGTGACGTTGACCAGATACGCCACCGTGTCGGCGTGGGCAGGGGCCACGCTCAGGCCGAGCGCCCCCGCCATCACGGTCATCGCGACAAGCAACCGACGCACGGTACCATCACCTCCGCTTTCACAGGACGCCTCATCTTAGAGGCTTGGCCTCAGGGGTTGATCGTGTTTTCCCCGACCTGGCGCCCCCAGACGTACTCGGTGAGGATCGGTTGGCCGAGCTCGAAGTGGTTGTAGGGGGCCAGCGACGCGCCGGTGTCCATCACCAGATACGGCGCCGGCCAAAGGTCCCGACCGATCTTCTGCCAACATCCCGGTGCCCCGCCGGGACCCCCGTGCGCGTTCACGCGCGGCAGATTGTCCGGATAGACGTAGGGGTTGGGAGCGCCGAGGAATTCGGTGACGGTGTTCAGCGAGTACCCGTTTCCGCCCAGCGCGGCCTCCGCTTCGGGTGTGACCTCGGCGAGGTTGCGCACACCGCAGAAGAGCTCGGGACTGTACTCGTCGAGCAGCTGGGCGCTGGGGATCAGGTCGGCCTGGCCGCGCACCAGGTACGGACCGCCGCGTTCGAACACGTCGCCGGCGGTGGCGCCGAATCCGGCCGCGGCCAGCAGTGCCGCATCCAGTTGCCCGTTCTGGTCGTTGAGCGTGTGAACGGTCGTCACGGCGTTGTTCAATGCGTCCCACAAGTCGGGGCTGGCGCTGGCGTACACGTCGCTCAGGTCGGTCAGGCGCCGCACGTCGTGGCGGATCCGGGGCATCTGCGGGTTGATGTCGTCGAGGATCGCGTTGCCGTCGACGATCGACTGGCCGAACTTGGTGCCCAGGCCGCCCAGTGCCTCCGCGGCGGCGGACAGGGTCAGGTTCAGCTTCACCGGGTCGACCTTCTCGGCGAGAGACGTGACCGTCTCGAACAGCGTGTTGAACTCGGTGGTCACCGAGGTTGCGTCGATGACATGGGCACTGGTGATCCGCTCCGCCGTCGGGTTCCTGGGGCTGGTCAGGGCCACGTACTTGCTACCGAAGATCGTGGTCGCCTTGATGTCGGCATCCACATTGGCCGGTATCAGGGGGAGATAACGCGGGTCGACGTCCAACGTCAGCTGTGCCTCCGAGCCGCCGTTGCCTTCGATCGCGGCCACCTTGCCGACCCGGCCGATCTCCACCCCGTTGTAGGTGACCTTCGAGCCCGGATCCATCACCAAACCCGCGCGGGTGGCGACCACCGTCAGCGGCGTCCTGGCGGTGAAGTCGCCGCGGAACTGCAGGTAGACCAGGCTCAGCACCAGCACGGTGACAGCGATGAGGGCCAGCCCTGCCAACTTGAGTGGGGGTCGCTTGCTGACCTTCATCGCCGGACCCGCACCACGTGGCGCCGGTCGGTGCTTCGGTACGTCGGCTCTCGGCGAGACAAGTCGCCCCCTCACCCCCCGGAACCCCAAGACGGATAGGCCACCACACGCTGACCTCAGACAACGAGGTGGACCACCGGAATCTACCCCATTTTTCGCGCGGCCGTCGACCGCATTCCCCAGTTCGCCAGCTCACAGGATTCGCCGAATATTCGTGATCACCATGGACACGTCTTAAATGGTTTTACTTGGTCGGCATCGGCCGACTATCGGAGTGATTCGGTTTCACCGCGGGCAATTGCCAGCGCCAGCGCCGTACCTGCGGTGGTTTCCCGTCGCGATGTTTGCTCGGCGAATATCACGGCCGGGGGTCGAGCGCTTTTCGAAGAAAAGTCCTCCCAGCGGCTTTCGCCCTGCGGCCCAGCCCGGTGGCGTGGCGTCCCGGGTCAGCGGGCCCAAACGCTCTCCGGTTCGCGCTCGACACGACGATAATGAAACAGGCCGCTGGCCGTCATGGCACCTCAGCGGGAAACCGGCTCAGCGAGGAGCGTGAGACTCATGTCCATCATCGAAGCGGATGCCCAGGCCCACAGCCCATCCGAGCAGGACGTCGACGCCATGCAGCGTTACTTTGACAGTCCCCGCTTCGAGGGAATCATCCGGCTCTATTCGGCCCGCCAGGTCGTCGAGCAACGCGGCACCATCCCGGTCGACTATTCCGTGGCGCGCGAGGCCTCGACCGCCTTCTACACACGGCTGCGCGAGCTGTTCGCCGACCACAAGAGCATCACCACCTTCGGCCCGTACTCGCCGGGCCAGGCGGTGACCATGAAGCGGATCGGCATTGAGGGGATCTACCTGGGCGGTTGGGCTACGTCGGCGAAGGGCTCCACCACCGAGGATCCCGGGCCGGACCTGGCCAGCTATCCGCTGAGCCAGGTCCCCGACGAAGCCGCCGGGCTGGTGCGCGCCCTTCTGACCGCTGACCGCAATCAGCACTACCTACGGCTGCAGATGACCGAAGAGCAACGCGCGGCGACTCCGGAGGTTGACTACCGCCCGTTCATCATCGCCGACGCCGACACCGGGCACGGCGGAGACCCACACGTCCGCAACCTGATCCGGCGCTTCGTCGAGGCCGGCGTATCGGGGTACCACATCGAGGACCAACGCCCCGGCACAAAGAAATGCGGCCATCAGGGCGGCAAGGTTCTGGTGCCGTCCGACGAGCAGATCAAGCGGCTCAACACCGCCCGCTTCCAGCTCGACATCATGCGGGTACCCGGCATCGTCGTCGCCCGCACGGATGCCGAGGCGGCAAGTCTGATCGACAGCCGTGCCGACGAACGTGACCAACCGTTCCTGCTCGGTGCCACCAACCTCAAGATCCCTCCGTACAAGGCGTGTTTCCTGGCATTGGTTCGCAGCTTCTACGAGAAGGGGGTCACCGAGCTCAACGGTCACCTGCTCTACGCGCTGCCCGAGGGCGAGTACGCCGCCGCCGATGCGTGGCTAGAGCGCCAGGGGATCACAGCTCTGGTCAGCGAGGCGGCGACGAACTGGCTCGAGGGACGTGAGCGCTCGATCGATGCCCTCTTCGACAAGGTCGAGTCGAGGTTCGTTCAGGCCTGGCAGGACGATGCCGGTCTGGACACCTACGGCGACGCTGTGGCCGAGTTGTTGCGGTTCCGCGAGAGCGAGGGCGAGGCGCCCAGCATGACTGTCGCCGACTGGTCCGAGTTCGCCAAGACCGCGTCGCTGTACGCCGCACGCGAGAAGGCAAGGGAGTTGGGCGCTGACGCCCCCTGGGACTGCGAGCGCGCCAAGACTCCCGAAGGGTATTACCAGGTCCGTGGTGGCATCCCCTATGCGATCGCGAAATCGCTTGCCGCGGCGCCATTTGCGGACATCCTCTGGATGGAGACCAAGACGGCGCACCTGGCCGACGCCCGGCAGTTCGCCGATGCGGTCCACGCCGTGTACCCCGACAAGATGTTGGCCTACAACCTCTCCCCGTCGTTCAACTGGGACACCACCGGCATGACCGACGAGCAGATGCGTAAGTTCCCCGAGGAACTCGGCAAGATGGGCTTCGTCTTCAACTTCATGACCTATGGCGGACACCAGATCGACGGCGTCGCCGCCGAGGAGTTCGCCACCGCGCTACGACAGGACGGCATGCTCGCTCTGGCCCGCCTGCAACGCAAGATGCGCCTGGTCGAATCGCCCTACCGCACACCCCAAACGCTGGTGGGCGGCCCGCGCAGCGACGCCGCCCTGACAGCCTCGTCGGGGCGCACCGCGACGACCAAGGCGATGGGCAAGGGGTCCACCCAGCATCAGCATCTCGTGCAGACCGAGGTGCCCAAGAAACTGCTGGAGGAATGGTTGGCCCTGTGGAGCGAGCACTACCAGCTCGGCCTGAAGCTGCGGGCTCAGCTGCGACCGCGGCGCGCCGGCTCGGATGTGCTGGAACTGGGCATCTACGGCGACGGCGACGGCGACGGCGAGAAGCTGGCCGACGTGGTGTTCGACCCGATCAAGGATCGGCACGGCCGCAGCATCCTGACGGTGCGCGACCAGAACACCTACGCCGAGAAGCTCCGCAAGAAGCGCCTGATGACGGTGATCCACCTGTGGATGGTGCACCGGTTCAAGGCAGACGCCGTGTACTACGTGTCACCCACCGAGGACAACATCTATCAGACCGAGAAGATGAAGGCCCACGGCATCTTCAGCGACGTCCACAAGGATGTCGGCGAGATCATCGTCGGCGACGTGAACCAGGAGCGTGTCGCCGAGCTGGTTGCCCCGGATCACGTTGCCCTGCGGCAGCTGATCCGTAAGGAGAACTAGGCGGTAGGGGCCCGGTCGGCAAGGACGCCCGCAGAAACGCCTTCCAGCGCCCGGCCTACCAGCGCCGGCACTGACTTCTTCACAGGCTGTACAGCGGCGCCCTGCCCCCTGCTCGTCAACGTGAGGTCCACCATCAGCCGGCGCACGGCCCATTCGGATGAGGACCGGGTGAGCCGTGGAACCGGCCGAGGATGCTGGGCCCCTGGCGCCTTCCGCGCAGACCGAAGCCAAATGAACGACAGGCGTGACGTGGAGGTGATCCCGGAACCGCGGGCAATCCCCGGGGCGGCAACCCGGTGATGTCGACAAAACGCGGACTCACTTCCCTGAAACACAGGCCGAAGGCTTGCCTGGGACAGATCAGCGTGAGCGGGGCGCCGAACATTTCGCCAAGCGCCCTCAGCGTCGGCAGAGTCAGGACGGCGTCGCCGATGTTGTTGGCAAAGTACACCGCAGGCCTGGGCGCATCGAGCAAGTCGCGTAGCGCGCCCCCTCGCGGGCTGCCGGCCGCCGGCCCTCGGGATCTGCGGGTCCACTCAACGACTAGAGGGTTGCGACGAAAGGACCGAGAAGCTGGCAGTTCGGCGCGGGCTCCTGCCCGATCCATGAGCCACAGCCCCTGCCGGTCGAGGTGTACGTCGCGCCCGGCTGATAGGGCACCGACACCTGCGCCGGATCCGCGCCGCGCCCCTGTAGGCACTGCTTGGGTGTGTCGCCGCCCTGCAGACAGGCGACGCTCGAGGACGGTGTCGCGGGCGGCCCGCACGCGGCCGGTGTCACCGTGGCGGTGACCATGGCGGTCCCGGAGACGTTCGTGACCTGTGGCGGTGAAAGCGTGAACGAGCATGGCGGAGGGGGCCCCGCGTGCGCGACGCCCGCGCCGATGACGCCGCTCAGCGCCGCGGTTGAGGCCACCCAAAGCCCCAGGACTGGCCGGATCATGCCTGAATGGTAGATGACTGACGCGCCCTGCCGACCGGGTTTAGGTCATGACGAGCGCCCGTCGGCGAGTATCCGCGCGAGGCGAAGGTCGGCCCCGGTCGCGGGTGAGGCGGGTCGGCAGACCCCTCGCGGCCGGCCCCGACGCTCTCCTGCGGGCTCTAAAGCCGTTGCCGCAGTGACTTTCTCGATGTGCCACAGCATGCCCGTCCGTGGCCTGGCCATGTTCGCCGCGATCTGGGGAGGGGCCGCCGGAAACCCTCCGCTACCGCCGGTCGTCGAGGTAGGCCACGATCGCGTTGGTCAGGCCGCGGCGGGCCTCTTCGAGATCGGAGTAGGTGCCCAGTTGCTTCTCGGATGCGATACCGCGCATGGCGCCCGGGATCAGTGACGCGACTTCGCGCACGCGCTGCGGGTCGACATACAGGTCTGTGAAGGCCTTTTGGCAGGTTTCCTGCCAGCCCTGCCTCCACGAGAACAGTTCCGCCGCTGTTCGGGGATAGAGCCGCTCAAGCTCGGCGTGATCGCGCGGCAGGGCGGCCCGCAGGTTCTCGATCGCGCGCGAATCCCGGTTCGTCAGACCGTCGTAGAGCGTGTCGATGATGCCGGCCACCCGGTCCCGCAGGGTGCTGCACATGTCGGGGGGCGTGAAGACGTTGGCCCGGCGTTCGGCGGTGTAGCGCAACACTGCCGCCCAGAAGCCGTCGGTGTCGCCGAATTGGTATTGCACCGTGCCCCAGGTCGCGCCGGCGTCCTTCGCGATGCGGTTGGCCGAGACCGCTGTTGGGTCTCCCGAGGCCAGCGCCACCAGCGCGGCCTCCAGCAGATTCTCGCGCGTCGCCGACCCGCGCCGATTCATCCGGCGCCCAGAGCTGTCCGCTTCGGCCATCCCTGGATGGTAGCCCAACGGACCTGTGATTCATTGGCGCTTCTATGATGCTCTGCGTAGAATCTGCTCCACGCCTGGGAGTGACGCGCCAGGCGCACGTCGGCTCCGGTCACCACCTCGATCCACCGCGGGAAGGGTGTGAAGATGGCGAAACCCGCCCTGTCGATGAAGCCGACGGGATGGTTTCAGGTTGCCTGGTCCGCCGAGATCGGGGTGGGCGAGGTGCACCGCATGACCTACTTCGACCGCGAGATGGTCGCATGGCGCGCACAGTCGGGAATGCTGACGGTGATGGACGCATACTGCGGACACCTGGGCGCCCATCTCGGCTACGGTGGGCGCGTCGTCGACGAGGTGATCCAATGCCCGTTCCACGGTTGGCAGTGGAATCGCGAAGGCCGCAACGTGTGCATCCCCTACCAGGACCGACCCAATCGCGGCAGGCGCATCCACAGCTATCCGGTTGTCGAACGCAACGAGTCGGTTTACATCTGGCACGACGTCGAGGGTCGCGACCCGTACTTCGACGTTCCCGACGTGTTCGCCGGTTTCCACGACGGGAGCAGCGCGGCCGACTACTACCCCCAAGTGCGGCTGTACCGCGCGCAGCTCGAGTTGCATCCGCAGTACGTACTCGAAAATGGCGTCGACTTCGCACATTTCAAGTTCGTGCACCAAACGCCGATCGTGCCGGTGTTCACCCGCCACGACTTCGACGGCCCGGTGTCCTACGTCGACTTCACTGTCACCTTCGAGGGTGACGAAGGCCAGGCCATCGACGATGTGAACAGTGGCGTCGAGGCGATCAACGGTGGGCTCGGTGTCGCGGTGACCAAGAGCTGGGGCATGGTCGACAACCGCACCATATCCGCGATCACCCCGGTCGACGAACGAACCTGCGACGTTCGGTTCGTGGTCCATATCGGGCGCATCCCGGGCAACGACACCCCGAAGGCCGAGGCCAAGGCGCAATCGTTCGCGCGCATGGTGATCGACCAGTTCCTGGCCGATGTGGAGATCTGGCGGCATCAGCGCTACTCCGACCCCCCGGCACTGGCCACCGCGGAGTACGAGGGTTTCACCGCGTTCCGCAAGTGGGCCGCTCAGTTCTATCCCGACGGCAATGGCGATTCCGCAGCCCGACTGAGCGGCACGATGAATAGCACAGCGACACAGGGTAACTGACGGCTCTACCGACCCGATCCCCGGGCTGCCGCCGAGATCAAGGAGAACACGATGTCCGCGAACACGCCGATCCGGGTATTCCAGGTGGCCACCGGCAATGTCGGCACCGAGATGATCAAACGCATCGCCAACCATCCGGATCTGGAGTTGATCGGGCTGCACTGCTACACCCCGGAGAAGATCGGCCGCGACGCCGGTGAGATCGCCGGTCTGGCACCGATCGGCGTCACCGCCACCGGAACCGTCGATGAGATCATCGCCGCCGAACCCGACGTTCTGACCTTCCACGGGGTGTTCCCGGACGAGGACCTCTATGTGAAGGTCCTCGAGGTAGGCATCGACATCGTCACCACCGCCGACTGGATCACCGGCTGGCACCGCGACACCAACCATCCCCACCCGTCGGGCAAGCCGGTGACCCGACTCCTGCAGGAAGCATGCGAGAGAGGCGGTTCGACCTTCTACGGCACCGGCATGAACCCCGGCCTCAACCAGATCCTCGGCGTCGTCTGCTCGGCCGACGTCGCCGAGATCGAGAACATCACCACCATCGAGTCGGTCGACGTCTCGTGCCACCACTCGGCGGACACCTGGCAGGAGGTCGGCTACGGCCGGCCGGTCGACGACCCGGCGGTACCGGCCATGCTGGAGAAGTACACCCGGGTCTTCGCCGACAGTGTCTTGATGATGGCCGACTGTTTCGACCTGGAACTCGACGAGGTCACCTTCACCTACGAACTGGGTGCATGCACCAAGGACGTCGATCTGGGTTGGTACCAGATGCCCAAGGGATCACTCGGCGGCAACTACCTCAAGTACCAGGGCATGGTGGACGGGGTCCCGCGTATCGAGACGCACCTGGAATGGCAGATGACCCCGCACACCGACCCCAGCTGGGATATCAAGGGCTGCTACATCACCCAGATCACCGGGGATCCGCAGATCTACAACAAGCACATGATCTTCCCGAAGCCCGGCATCGACCTGTCCGACCCCGAATCGTTCGCATCCATCGGCATGACGGTCACCGGCATGCCCGCCCTCAACGCCATCAAGTCGGTCGTCGCTGCACCCCCCGGCCTGCTCACCAGCGCGGATCTTCCGCTACGCGGCTTCGCCGGACGCTTCAAGAAATAGCTCAGGCCAGCGTTCCCTGCGGTCGTCGATGATCCGCCTCAGGGCGGACAGATCACGATCGCCCCGGTAACACTCAACTCGCCCCCGAGGAGCCGGAACCGTTGTCGGTGCTGAAGCCGGGAACGGGCGGATAGTTGATGCAGGGCACCGCCCCACCGGAGGTCGTCGATCTCGGCCAGGAGCACCGTCGGCCGTATTCCGTGCCGGCGCAACTCGGATTGAGCCACAACGACGGCGTGGCCGCGATGGGGATACCGAAGTTCTGCTTCCATTCCGGCGCAAAGCAGGAGGGGCCACGATCGGCACGGGCCGGGCCGGCAAGTCCGTCTGTTGTGGCAGCCATGGCGGCGCCAACCGCGATAATCAGCATGGCGACCGATCGAATGATCCTGATCAGAGTGCCCCCGCGCATGTCAAGATCGTAACCCCAGGGGCGAATGCAGCACTACAAGATTGCCGCGCTGACATCGCATGTTCCATTCCGGGACGCTGAGCGCGGGCTGTGGTCGTTGGTCCATTCGACGGGGCCGAACTGCTCTTGGCCGCCCGTGTCTCACGCGAGGGGGGTAGGAGACGATGCACAAGGGTGTCGTCTACGTAAGTCAAACCTCGGCTGAAGGAGGGCGGCAGGAATGATGGAGCCCGGGGCGTGGGGCCCGGGCCATGGCTATCAGGGCCCGTAGCCCTCAGTGCTCCCGTAGTACGGCCATCCGCCGCCGAAACTCCTCATCGTCGATTTCTCCGCGGGCGTAGCGCTCGGCCAGCAGGTGTTCCGGGGCGCGGCCGGGCGCTACTCGGTGAGGCGGGTTGTGACCGCCATCGCTGAGGTAGCGCACGGCAACGATGACAGCCGTGATCACCAGCGCGAAGAACACGACGAGCACCATCGCGGTAATGGCCCAGGCGCCCCACCCCGAGCCGCCGTGCCACATCCAGCCGTCACCGCCGTACATCAGCATGCACCTCCACTATCGCCGGCGTACTCCCAGAATGCCTCTGGCGCGTGTCCTGGGCCCAGGGCCGAAGATCACCCGGCCGACACCCGATCGCTAGGAATCAATCGCCAGCACGTCGGACAGCGCTCGGCGTGGTGTCACCGGCGGTGGCGGGTCGTGCCGGCCCGGAACTGCCCGGCCCACTCGGATGAGCACTTGCGGCTCGGCGATGCGTCCGGTGAGGCGGCGGACGGCTTCGCGGGTCGCGTGGATCTCGATCAGGTGGGTCAACGTGCAGGTGGCCAGTTCGGCCACGGTGCACTCCAGCAACACCGAGGACAAGACTTCACCGCAGCGAAGCGAGTTCTCCGGGCTGTCGTCGTAGGTGGACAGCACCAGAATCATCGACCGGTCTCGTTCCACACCTTCGCGCCGGTGACTGTCGCTGTCGGTCGGGAAGCCGCGGCCGACGTCGATGCGCTCACCCTCGGCTTCCGAGGCGAGTGCGCCTGCCGGAATGCCCGCGTCCTGCGAGCCCGACCCGCCCGTCCACCAGCTCAGTTCGGTTTGGTAGGTCGGGTCGTGGTGGCGCCATTCTTCGCTGAGCCGCGACGCTGCTGCCAGTGCGGGGCGTCCGTTGTCGCCGATCACGTCGAGGTCCACCCCGGTGTCGGTGACCGACTCGCGCAGCGCGGGTTCGATCAGTCCCCATCGCAGCGGGGCGGCGAATGGAAGCCGGTCGGTGCGGCGCCGCCCGATGGCACGGGCGCGGTCGAGCTGGGCGGAGGAAACGGACTCCATCCGGTGGAACTCGATGGAGGCCAGGTGATTGTTGTTGAGCGGGTCCGGGTACCTGCTGATGGCCGCCCGCCACCCCTCGGCGGCCATCGCGACGCGGAGATGATCGAGCACCGCGCCGCAGCTGATGATCACTTCCCGGCCCGTGCTGTCGGTGTGCCGCCCGATCCGCGAGGGATCGGCGAACAGGTGCAGCACCGCACCCCCGGCCCGCCACCGCCATGGCTGGCTGTTGTGCAGCGACGGCGCTCGGCACGCCAATTCGACAGCACGCACCATCACTTCTGTCTGCACCGTGGCCTCAGACATCTGCTCCACCCGTCCTGTGTCCGGATCCCTACGCTAGACGTGCCCGCTAGGCAGTATCGTCCTGGCGGCTCCTCCGTGCCACCACGCCCCGCCCCACAGCCGCCGGCCGAAGCGCAGACACCACTGTGAACCGTCCCGACGGGGATCGCAGGTCGACTTCGCCGTTGTCGGCGTGACCAGTGTCAAGCCGGCGTGGCGGCGATTCCCGGCAACCGCGATGTTTCGCCGATGTTTCGTCGCCGGCCGCGACGATGTGATGTTGGCGACACGGGATCTGTTGCCGTCCAAGACATATCAACTGAATGCGGCACACCTCAGACCCCAGGCGCGCAGAGGACGTTGGTCCCTCGGGTTAGGGGCCGTGGACCGCGGTCGCGCACGGCCTCGGATGGCTAGAGTCTGGCCATGAAGTCTCGGTCCAAAGCCTACGAATACAGCTACCGCGTCCGTTGGTCGGCTGTTGAGCGTGGCTATGTCGCCTCGGTCGCGGAGTTTCCGACCATGCAGTCGCCGCCCTCGGACACCCCGCACGCCGCGCTCGATGCCCTGATGACCGCGGTCACCCAGCGACTCAACCAATTGGACATCGACGACGATCCCCGGCCACCGGTTCTCGGGGCCAACGGTTCCGGGGCGTGAGGGGCCCGGGCGCGGTCGGCGTGTTCGCAAACAGCCGTGCCGCGGCATTCACCGTCGCGTCACCGGATCGATCGGATCGTTGGTCGCGCGCAAGGCGGGCCGTAGACGTTAGGGTGAGATATGCCCTCGGCAGATGAACCGATTGTCGTGTTGTCCGACAGCGAATGTTGGCAGTTGCTGTCCGGTCAATCGCTTGGCCGGCTGGCCACGAGCACCGGCGGGCAACCCGAGATTTTTCCGGTCAACTTCGCCGTCCAGAACCGGACCGTGCTGTTCCGCAGTGCGGAGGGCACCAAGTTGATGACCACGGTGATCAACAACGCGGTGGCCTTCGAGGTCGACGGGCACAGCGCCGTCGACGGCTGGAGCGTCGTGGTCAAGGGCAAGGCGCACGTGCTGGAGACCGCGGAGGAGATACAGGAAGCCCAGAAAGCCAATCTGCGGCCGTGGGTCCCGACAATGAAGCTCCGCTTTGTTCGCATCACCCCGTCAGAGATCACCGGCCGTCGATTCGTCTTCGGTCCGGAGCCCGACCGCGAGGCCTCCTTCGCATAGCTCCGCAGTTCACGACCCCCGGTCCCGGCGACCCACCGGCCCACAAGCCGAACTACGACCAGCCGCCCTACCCCTGAACCGCCAGCGACTCCAGCGAGTTGTCGAGATTGTGTTGGGCGGCGCTGGTCAACCCCTCCTGCAGTTCCCACTCGTACCCGCGGATCGCCAGCAGGTAGGCGTCGGGAACGTAATCGAAGCACTGTTGTGCGGTCGCCAGGATCGACGGCACCGAGATCGCGTGCGAGGTGAACGTGAGGTCCAGTCTTGGCTCGGGACGGCTCAGGTCGAACGACTCGACCGCCGGATCCTTCGTGGCATCGACGAACAGCACCCGCTGGAATCTGCTGATCAGGTCGGCGTCTTCGAGGCTGAGCTGATAGGTACGGCGCAGCCGTGCGTGAGACCCGGGACGGCGGCCCTCGAGCCGGTCGATGAATGCCCAGCCCAACCCGTCGTCCTGCCGCCCGACGTTGCCGATGCCGTAGATCAGCGACGCGGGATCGTCGAAGAATCCCAGCGTGACGCAGTGCCGGTCAGCGCTCACGCTCATCGAGCACCCGGCCCTGTGCGTCCACGACGGAGACGGTCAGCGGCATCTGCCCCAGTGCGTGGGTGGCACAGCTCAGACATGGGTCGTAGGCGCGGATCCCCACCTCGATGGCATTCATCATGCCCTCGGTGATCTCGGCCTGACCACCGAGATAGTCTTCGGCAACGCTGCGCACCGTGCGGTTGAGCACCTGGTTGTTCTGAGTGGTCGCCACGATCAGGTTGGCGAAGGTGATATTGCCTTCCCGGTTGGCACGGTAGTGGTGCAGCAGGCTCCCGCGGGGAGCCTCGACCACACCGACGCCTTCCCCAACCCAGGCGTCGGAACCCGGTGACACCACGAGATCATCCTTTTGCACGTCGGGATCGTTGAGCAGGTCCCTGACGACCTCGGCGGCGTGGATGATCTCGATCGTGCGCGCCCAGTTGGTGTGCAGCGTCAAGTTGTTGGCCCGGCCACCGGTGTAGGCATGGAACTTCTCCAGCGCTTCGGCGGCGAGCGGTGTCGACAACGTCTCTGTGACATTCAGCCGGGCCAGGGGGCCCACCCGCACCGAGCCCGCATCGCGGCCGAGGTCGGTGAGGAACGGGAACTTCATGTAGCTCCACTTCTCGACCCCCTCCGAGAAGTGGTCGAGATAGTCGCGGTAGTCAAACTCGCGGACCACCTTCTTGTCGTCGTCGATGACCTTGAGGTGCCCGTCGTAGTAGTCGACGTTGCCGTCGTCGTCGACCAGGCACATGTTCAGCGCCGAGACGTTGGCGAACCCGTCGACCTCGCTGCGGTGCTTCTCGTGGAAGTCGTAGAACATCTGCAGGCCCAGCTGAGCGTCCTCGATGACCTCGTCGACGGAGGGCAACCCTTCTTCGCCGCACAGGAACCTGTCCACATCGGCCGCGGTGAGGCTCTTGTTCACGCCACCGGGCACCGAGGAGATGCCGTGCATCCGCTTGCCGAAGACGGCCTCGATGACCTCCTGACCCCACTTGCGCAGTCGCACAACACGTTTGACGAGATCGGGGTTCGCCTCGATGAGTCCGATGAAGTTGCGCTGCTCGGGAGCTGCGTCGATGCCGAACAACATCTCCGGCACCACCAGATAGAAATATGCCGTGACGTGCGATTGCAGCATCTGCGCGTAGTGGCCGAGGCGGCGCATCTTCACCGCCGTCGGGGTCAGGGATGTGCTCGACGCCGGCCCGACCCCGATCAGGTCGTCCAGCGCCTTGGCGCCGCCCAGATGGTGGCTGACGAAGCAGATACCACAGATCCGCTGCATGAGAACCGGCGCTTCCCAGTACGGGTGGCCCTGGATGAACCTCTCGTAGCCACGGAACTCCACCACATGCAGCTTGGCGTCGGTGACGTTGCGCTCGTCGTCGAGTTCGACGACGACCTTTCCGTGCCCCTCGATTCGGGTGATCGGATCGATTACCAGTGTTTTCGCCATGTGACCGTCCCTCTAGTCGAAATGGTTCAGAGACTTGGGCAGATTCACCGGACGTCCGTTGACCAGGTCCTCGAGCACGTCAAGGATCGCATCCGCACTCGGTGGGCAACCCGGGATGAAGTAGTCCATGTGCACCACCTCGTGGCAGGGGTACACGTCGTTGGTGAGGATCGGGATCCGGCGATCGAGGGGCACGACCGGGCCTGATGCCGGTGGCGCCGTCGAGGAATCCGAGTAGGCCTCGGCCAGACAATCCTTGAGCCCGACCAGGTTCCGCAGCGACGGAATGCCGCCCCAGACCGCACAGGCGCCGACCGAGATCAGTACGTCGCAGTTCTCCCGGAAGTGCTGCAGCGTCTCGATGTTCTCCTCGTTGGCGACCCCGCCTTCGATGAACCCGATCGCACACCGCTCCGGAATCCGTTTGATATCGGTGAACGACGATCGAAGGATCGTGATCTTGTCCAACAGGGCGATCATCCGCTCGTCGATGTCGAGCAACGACAAGCTGCAGCCCCAGCAGCCGCACAGGCTGATCATCGAAACCTTGATCTTCTCGGCGCGTTTGGCGGCCAGCTCGGGGTCGAACGGTGTCGCCGGAAGTTCGTGCGATGCAACTTCGTTGGTATCCGAGGTCGTCACTTGGCGTGCCTCCGTGCTGGTTCGAGTGCGCGGTCCTTCACCGATTCGACGTCGTAGCGCCGCTGGCCGATCGGCTCGTCGTAGCCGACCCCTTTGGCCAGGATCGTCCCGACCGGGCAGATGTCGACGGCCCGCTGGACCTGTTCGGGGGGCATCTTGTTGGCCAGTTCCGCATCGACCTCGATACGGGCGTGAGTGCCCCGGCCACTGATGCTGAAGATCTTCTGGCCGGTCTCCTCATCGCGGATGAACTCCACACACCGCTGGCAGAAGATGCAGCGGTCACGGTCCAGCCAGATGGTGTCCGACGCATGGTCGGCGACTCGTTTGGGGAACTGGTAGGGGAACCTCGACACCACCATGTCCACTTCGTAGCCGACGGCCTGCAGTGTGCAGCGGCCGGCCTTCTCACAGCTCGGGCAGTTGTGCGTGCCCTCCGAGAACAGCATCTCCACCAGCGCCTTGCGCGCGGCGGTGGTCTCCGGGTCGCTGACCTCCACCCGCATCCCGTCGCTGACCTTGACCGTGCAGGCAGTGGTGATGCGGCCGTCGACCTTGACCGAACACACCCGGCAGGTTCCCAGGGCCGGGTGTTCGGGCAGGTAGCACAGGGTCGGGATGTAGACGCCCGCCTCGGCGGCGGCGTCGACCAGTGTCCTGCCGTCCTCGGTGGTGACGGTCTTGCCGTCGATCTCGATACGTATGGTCACGACAACTCCTGGGGGGCGAGTTCGGCAACGGCCCGGGCATAGCCGGTCAGCTCGGATTCCGGGTCGAAGGACGGCAACAGATCGTCGTTGCGTGCGCCAAGCCGGTCGGCGTAGATCTCCGGGAACTTCTTCAGCGTGGTCAGGATGGGATTGGGCGAGGTGGCACCCAGCCCGCACCGGCTGGTGTGCGCCACGATCCCGCCCCAGGCAACCATGTCGTCGAGGTCGGATCGGGCTGCCCGCCCCTCGGCCACCAGGGCCATCTTCTCCCGCAGCATCACGTTGCCGGCCCGGCACGGCACACAGATGCCGCAGGACTCGTCGACGAAGAATTGCATGAAGTCGGTGACGACGTCGATCAGGTCCCGGGTGTCGTTGAACACCATGAAGGAGCCATTGCAGGACAGGTCGTCGTAGGCGAGGCGACGGTCGGCGTCGGCGGCCACCGACAGCATCTCCCCGGAAGGACCGCTGATCTGCACGGCCCGGGGGCGCTCGGCGCCGACCAGGTCGAGAGCCTCACGCAGGGAGATGCCCCACTCCACCTCGTAGATCCCCGGGGCGGCGCAGTCGCCGGCGACGCTGAGCAATCGCGTGCCCGTCGACCCGGGTACGCCCATGCGCGCAAACCATGCGGCACCCTCTTGCATGATCCGGCTCGCCGCGGCGAACGTCTCGACGTTGTTGACCACCGTCGGCCTGCCCAGGAAACCGTGCTCGACCGGGAAGGGGGGCTTGAGCCGCGGGGTTCCCCGCTTGCCCTCGCAGGACTCGATGAGTGCGGATTCGTCCCCGCAGATATAGGCCCCGGCACCCAGCTGGATACGGATGTCGAACCCTTCGCCGAGCACCTCGTCCTCGCGCAGCTCGGCAAGCTGGCGGGCGAGGTAGTCCTGCATATACGAATACTCCGCGCGCAGGTAGAGGATGCCGTGCCGGGCGCCGACCGCGTGGGCCGCGATCGCCATGCCCGCGAACACCTGCTTGGGCGAGTAGGTCAGCAACACCCGGTCCTTGAAGGTCCCGGGCTCACCCTCGTCGGCGTTGCAGATGATGTACTTCTCCTCACCGGCCGCTGCGCGGCAGAACTTCCACTTGTTGCCGGTGGGGAAACCTGCGCCGCCACGCCCTCGCAAGCCTGACTCGGAGATCGTGGCGATGACGTTCTCGGGGGGCATCGCCAGGCAGCGATCCACCAATGCGCTGTAGTCGGTGTCTCCGCAGAAGAACACCGGTCCCGACGTGTGCACGGCGGTCTGCGTCAGCGCATCGACGTAGGCCATCTCGTCGGGAGGCAGGCCGGAGGGGTTGGCGATCCGTGCCGCGGACTCCCCCCGTCTCAATCGCTCGATGATCGCGGCGACCGAGGCCGGGGTCAGGTCGGTGAACACCACATCGTCGACGAGCATCGCCGGCTCCTGGTCGCTCATCCCGATGCACGCGGTTTCGAACAATCCGAAATCGGCCGAGCCTGGCTCATCGAAGCGTGTCCCGGTCGCGAGCTCGAGGGATTCGTACACCTCCCGGTGGCCGTGCATCTTCGCGATGACGGTGTCGCTCAAATAGATTCGATGCCGGCCCGACGGCTTCGTATGGAAGAAGTGATAGAAGGTCGCGGTCTCCAGAACGTCCTCGACGGACAGCTCGAGCCAATCGGCTATCGCGGTGGCGGCGTGCGCCGAGATGTAGCCGTCGGCGTGTTGTACCTCCCACAGCACGTTCAGGAGTTCAGTACGGTCCGGCTTGTGCCCGGCGAGAATCGTCGAGATATCAGAAGTCATCGTGCACCGCCCACTCACTCAGGGTATCGAGTTCGTCGTCAGGGAGAACGGGACAATCTCGCGGCAGCAATGGCGCGGTGATACGAACCTCCACCCACTCCTGCGAGTCGGGTGGTGTAGCCGCCAAGCTACCACGGCCAACCGGCTGTTGCGTTGCCGAGCAGAGGCTTTCGATCACCTGTACGTAGCCTCCGGTCCGTGCACTCGCCCGGGGCCATTGCGCGCCCTCTACCAGGGGTTTTCGGTATCGCCGGATGACGACCCGCTGTCAGAGCCCGATCGCACTGTGGGTCGGCATCTCGTCGCCGAAGTTGATCCCCATGTCGCGGGCGGTCGCGATCGAGTCACAGTCCAGCGGGACCTTCTTCTGCCGGCTGATGGCCTCGGCCAGCGGGACGTAGTCGACCCGTGGCGGGTTGAGCGCCACCATGACGCCGTTGTGTCCCTCGGCAAGGGCACGCACGGCGGCGGCACCGAAGCGCAGGCCGAGCAACCGGTCGAACGCGGTTGGTGAGCCCCCCCGCAGCAGGTGGCCGAGCACGACCGTGCGTGCTTCCCGGCCGGTCATCGCCTCCAGTTCGGCGGCCACCTTGGCGCCGATCCCGCCCAGACGCTCGGCCTGCCCCACCGCCTTGCCCACGATCGACAGCTCTCCGCCGGCCGGTCGAGCGCCCTCGGCGACGCAGACGATCGAGAACTTCGCGCCGTGCCGCTCACGGTGGCTGACCAGGGCCGCCACCGGCTCCAGGCTGAAGGGGATCTCCGGAATGAGAATCGCGTGCGCCCCCGAGGCCATACCCGCACTGAGCGCGATCCATCCGGCGTACCGGCCCATGACCTCCACCACGATGATCCGCCCATGCGAGGTCGCGGTGGCGAACAGCCGGTCGATGCATTCCGAAGCGAAGTCGACTGCGGTGTCGAAGCCGAACGTCGATGTCGTCTTCTCCAGATCGTTGTCGATCGTCTTGGGCACACCTACCAGACGCAGCCCCGCTTCGTGTAGGTGGCGGGCGATGGACAGCGATCCATCGCCACCGATCGTGATCAACGCGTCGATCCCGTTTTCCTCGAAACGGCCGAGCAGCTCCTCGGTTCGGTCCACCTCGGTCCAGGTGCCGTCCTCCTGCTGCGTCGGGTAGGCGATCGGGCTGCCACGATTGGTGGTACCGAGGATCGTGCCGCCCTGGTGGACGATGCCGCGGACGCTGTTACGCGTCAGTTCGATCAGACCACCGTCGGCATAGTGCTCGGGCATCAGCAGCCCGTTGAATCCGTCGCGGATCCCCACAACATCCCAGCCACGGTTCCGTGCGGCCAGGGTGGCCGCACGGATGACAGCGTTCAGACCTGGCGCGTCTCCGCCCCCGGTGCTCAAAGCGATTCGCTTGATGGGAGAGCTCACGAACCGAAACCCTACGCATGGACGGGCCCACGTGGCAGCGCGAACGCATCGGCAAGGTCCATCGACAAAGCACTTGGTCCATCGCGAGTAGGCCTTTTGTCTCTGGCGGGCCACCGCCCGCCCGGAGGAATCTGGCGATACGCGCAGCGCCGCACGTTCACAGAAAGGGGGGCTCGGCATTGAATGCCGATTTTCCCGATTCCCGGACACTTCATGCGGCGCTGACACTGACCGCCCGCGCTCCGTGGAAGCGTAACCTCCAGCCGTGGCACTGGCACGTGACGACCCACCGCCTGGATCTGCACGCCAACCACGACGGCAACGATGCGCCGGCTGATCCCGATCGCCGGGACCTGCTGCTCGACTGCGGCGCGGCACTGCACCACTGCCAGGTCGGACTGGCGGCGCTGGGCTGGCAATCCAGGGTCGACCGTCTGCCCGATCCACACCAGCCGGAATACGTCGCGGCGCTCGAGGTCTATCCCCGCGCCGCCGATGAACTCGATATCGCGTTGGCCGCGGCGATCCCGACCCGCCGCACCGACCACCGCCCGCCCAGCCCGTGGCCGGTGCCCTTCGCGGCCCTGGGGATCCTCGCCGCGCGGGTGGCCAGGCAGGGCATCATGCTCCGCCGGGTCGAGTCCCTTCCGGCGCTGCAGGACATCGTCGCGCAGGCGATCACGACTCAGGCAGCCTACGACTCGCCGGCGGACGACCCCGCTCCGGCGCACGGGCACAGTGGTACTCCCACAGCGCGGACGGATCCCCAAGATCAGCGCGGCGTCGTACTCGCATTGGGCACGGTCGACGACAGTCTCATCGCGCGCATACGGGCCGGGGAAGCAACCAGCCTGACACTGCTGAGCGCCACGGCAATGGGCCTGGCCAGCTGCGCCGTCACCGAACCATTGCGAAGCGAACCGACCCGCAGCCGGGTGCAATCCGACGTCTTCGGCGCCGCCGGCTACCCGCAAACCCTGCTGCGCGTCGGGTGGCCGCCGATCAACTCCGATCCCCTGCCGCCCACACCGCAACGTCCCCTGTCCGACACCGTCGAGTGGGCCGAGGAATCGAGCTGACGCATCCCGCGGCCGATCCGTGCATCCCAAGCACAACTGGTTCATGTCCGCAGCGCTCAGTGCGGCTCGGGCTGCGCACTCCGGAGTCCAGGCCAGCGTGAACCGGTGGTCGGCCTCACCCGCGAACGACAGGTACGGCATGGTGACCGGGCCGGTGATCGCCACCGGAAGCGAGTGGGACTCGGCCTGCTCGGTAGAAGCACCGGTGCCCGGCAACCCGAAGCCATGGAGCCACCAGGTGCGACGCAATCGACGGCATAACATGGGTCGCGTCTGCAACAGTGGGGCCGCTGGGTGACACGTGACAGGGAGTATCAGGACATGGACGAAGAGCGCTCCCGGGGCTTGATCGCCGCGGCCGCCGTGCTGCTGGGTGGGTCGCTGGTGGCCGCACCACTCGCGCGCGCCGATGAGGCACCGGACTGGGTCGGCAGGTACAACGTGACCTTCCACACCGACCAAAAGTCCGGCACCAGCATGGCTGCGACGCAGGCCGAGACGCCCTACACAGCGTCGTATGTGTTCAAGACGTCGTGCGCGGCGGGCCAATGCGTCGCATCGGTGGTCGACGGTCCGACGCCCAAGGACAACGTCGTGAAGTCGGTCAAGTTCGACTGGACGGGCACGCAGTGGTCGCGATCCAACGACTGGCGATGGGACTGCCAGCTTCCGGACGGGACCATCACCTTCGACCCCGCGCACTCGGTGACCACCTACGTGCCGCAGCCCGACGGGTCGCTGAAGGGGACCATCGCCACCACCATCGACAGCGGCGCCTGCCAGGGCACGGTCTCCATTCCGCTGACCGCGGTTCCCATGTCGTGATCCGGGCGGCCCCCCAGCCGTCGGGCCCCCGGACAGCTCGATCCGCAAGGGCCGCAGCACAAACGAACTCGGTGTTCGCGGCACCCGCTGAGCACACATGACTAGGGTTGCGCCATGGCCCTCGTCACCTATGAGCTGCACGACCACGTCGCGACCATCACACTCACCCGTCCCGAGGCGCGCAACGCCATCAACGGCGCGCTACGCCGGGACCTCAACGATGCGTGGGACCGGTTCCGCGACGAGGAGGACGCCTGGGTCGGGATTCTGACGGCCGCCGGCGACGTCTTCTGCGCTGGGGGTGACCTCAAAGACGGTGAGGGCTCGGTAGGCACCTTCGGAGGCACATTCTGGGAGAAGCCGACGATCAATTCCTTCGAGAGTGGAATGGAACTCTTCAAGCCGACCATCGCCGCCGTGCACGGCCCCTGTGTCGGTTACGGGCTGACCGGCGTGCTGTTCTGCGACTTCGTCATCGCCAGTACCGCGGCCACGTTCGCCTACCCCGAGGTGTCGATCGGGGTGCCGACGATCGTCGGGGCGATCCGACTCCCGCACCGGATCGGCTGGGCCAACGCCATGGAGCTGCTGCTGACCGGTAGGCCGGTCAGTGCCGAGCGCGCCAGGGAGATGGGACTCCTCTGGAAGTTGGTCGAGCCCGAGGATCTGCAGGCGACGGCGCGGGACTGGGCCCGGACCCTCACCGAAGCCGCGCCCCTTGCCCAACGGGCGACGAAAGAGGTGGCGTGGCGAACGGCGGACATGGGTTGGATCGAGTCGGTCCGCTTCGGCGAGACCATGCGCAAGGTGGCCGGCGCGACCGAGGACGCGGCCGAGGGCATTCGGGCGTGGCGCGAGAAACGCAAGCCCGATTGGCGCGGCCGCTGACGGCGACGGGCTCGCCGGCGGTTGTGCGACGGCCCCGACTCGCCTCATCGGGGAAGCGGTGCCGACATCCACCGATCGCAGGAGTGCAGGTTCATCCTCCCCGTCCGCCGACAGTCCGACGAGAAGGCCGGAAGGCTAAGCGGCGCTACGCCACTCGCTCCGATCGACGTCACGTACGGTGCGGGCCGGTGGGAAGTGCCCGAACCAGTCGGATCCCGGCGGATGCAGAAGCACCAGCCGTCTGCCCGCGGTTGGCTCTGGCTGTCTCACACCGTATCTGAGGCGAGTCTCAGCCTCACAGATCATCTCGCCCGCACGGCATGGGTGAGGACCCCTGGACCGGTGCGAAAGGCCGGCCCGCACGAGGCCGGCAATGGACTAGGTTTGGGTCGTGCTGCACGGGCGGGCAGAGGAACTGGCCGGCGTCCAGGGGCTACTCGCCGAAGCCCGCGCCGGCAACAGCTCTTTCCTGCTGATCCGGGGTGAGGCCGGCAGCGGCAAGACCCCGCTGCTGGAGCACATCGCCGCCGACGCGCCGGATTTCCGCGTGCTGCGTTGCGCGGGCGTGGAGTCGGAGGCCGAGCTGCCGTTCGCCGCCCTGCATTCGTTGTTGCTCGAGTACCTGGACCGGCTCGATGTGCTGCCCAGCCCACAGGCGGCCGCGCTGCGGGCTGCGTTCGGATTGGCGGAGGCGCCGGGTGTGGACCGCTTCCTGGCCGGTCTGGCAACGCTGACGCTGCTGTCCGAGGTTGCCGGCCATCGCCCGCTGCTGTGCCTGGTCGACGACGCACAATGGTTGGACCGGGCCTCACTGGACGCGCTGCTGTTCGCCGGCCGGCGCCTGGGCGCCGAAGGCCTGGTGCTCTTGGTGGCCGCCCGTGACGACCTGGCGGTGGACGTCACCGGTGTTCCGGTGCTTGGTCTGCGCGGTCTGGGCGCGCCCGCGGCTGCGGCGTTGCTCGCCGAGCGGGCCCCGGACCTCGCCCCGATCCTGCGTGACCGCGTCATCGAAGAAGCCGGCGGAAATCCGCTGGCGCTGATCGAGCTGGCCACGGTGCTGTGCACCGCCGACGCCGGTGGGACCGCGTCGGTGCCGCTCGCCAACTCGGATCCCACCGCGGGAGCACCGCCGCTGGCCGTCGGGTTGTCCGCGGGTGGCCGACGGGTGCTCGAGGCCTTCGGTGTCCAGATCGACCAGCTACCCGTGGCGGCCCGCCGCGCGCTGCTCGTGGCGGCGGCCGAGGACACCGGCGAGCTCGGTGTGGTTCTGGCCGCCGCGCACCGGCTCGGCTCGGAGTTGGCCGACTTCGATCCCGCCGAGCGCCTCCGGCTGGTGCGGCTGTCCAACGAGTCGGTGGGGTTTCGCCATCCGTTGATCCGTTCCGCGGTGTACCAGCGCTCCCCGATCGCCGAACGCAATGCCGTCCACCGGGCGCTGGCCGGTGCCCTGTCCGCGCCCGAATACGCCGACCGACGCGCCTGGCATCTCGCCGCCGCGACCGTCGGCTACGACGACGAGGCGGCAGCCGAGATGGAAGCCGCTGCGGCCCGGGCCGACCGCCGCGGCGGATATGCGGCCAGCGCCGCCGCTCACGAGCGCGCCGCCCGCCTCACCTCGGACCGGGTGCAGCGGGGTCGGCGCTTTGCTGCCGCCGCATACAGCGCCCGCGAGTCCGGCCAGCTGGACCGTGCGGCCGGCCTCGCGCAGAAGGCCACCGAGCTGGTCACCGATCCCGAGACCCTGGCACGCCTGGCACGGGTGCGGGCCCGGGTCGAGTTCGAGCGGGGCACCCCCCGGCGCGCCTCGGAGATGCTGATCGACGGGGCCGCCCTGGTCTGCGCCCGCGATCCGGCAGAAGGCTGTGGAATGTTGATCGAGTCGGTGCGTATGGCCCACTTCGCCGATGAGGCGCCTGCGCTGGCGCGGGCCGTGGAGATGATCGAGGCAGTGCGGCTGCCCCCGGATCACTGGCTGCGGCCGATGCTGGCGGCCACCACGGTCCTCGCGAAGAGGCAATCAGGGTGGCGACCGGACCAGGTTCCGCCGTTGGGCCCGGCGGTTCGGGCGATCCGCACCGACCTGCCGGGCCCAACGGTCGGCAACGTCCCCGGCCACAGCGTCTTCCTGCGATTGGCCATCGGTGACGCGGACGAAGCGCTGGCCCAGGGCGACAAGATGCTCACCGAGGCACGCGAGCGGGGCATGATCGGCGGGCTACCGCACATCCTGCTCAGCCATGCCGAGGCCGCCTTGATGGCCGGGCGCCTCCCGGAAGCACTCCAAGCCGGCGAAGAAGGCCTCCGGATCGCCCAGGACACCGGACAGGAACACTCGGCGGCCAACCTGCGCGGTGTGCTGGCCCGAGTGACCGCGATGACCGGCGATCAGGAGCGCTGTGTGGCATTGGCCGAGGAGACGATTCGGCTCGGCGCACAACGACACTCCTCCAGCGTCGGATTGGCGGTACTGGCGTTGAGCGTGCTGGACCTGGGGTACGGCCGCTACCCCGCCGCACTGCAGCGGTTGGAGGCGTTGCCCGCCCGCCTGCTGCACCATCCGGCGTTCGCCGCACTGGCCGCCCCGGAGTGGGCGGAGGCGGCCGCACGCACCGGGCGGCCGGAACGCGCCGCCGGCGCGCTGGCGAGCTACGAGTCCGCGGCGAGCCGCCCGGACGATGCGGCCGACCGAGCCGCCCGGCAGCGCTGCCGGGCGCTGCTGGCCTCCGACGACGATGCCGAACGGCACTACCGGGCCGCGCTGGAACTGCACCGCGACATCGCCCAGCCGATCTCCCGGGCACGCACCGAACTCCTCTACGGGGAATGGTTGCGCCGGGTCCGGCGGCGATCCGAGGCCCGCGAACCGCTGCGCTCAGCGCTGCGGGTATTCGAACGGGCCGGTGCGCGTTCGTGGGCCGAGCGTGCCCGCGCCGAGCTGAGGGCGACCGGTGAACGTGTCACCTCGGCGCGGCGCGACGGTGATCAGGCCCGGCTGACACCGCAGGAGCTTCAGGTGGTGCGTCTGGCCGCCGCCGGGCTGAGCAATCGGGACATCGGTGCGCGGCTGTTCCTGAGCCCGCGCACCGTCGGCTATCACTTGTACAAGGCGTTTCCCAAGCTGGGGGTCGCCGGGCGGCACGAACTCGCCGCGCTGGAACTGCCCTGACTACAGTCACATGACAGATGCGATGGCCGGCGGTCCCGCCGATCGTGGATGTCATGGGAGAAACCATGACCTGCACTCACAAGCATGCGGTGGTGACCGGGGCCTCGTCGGGCATCGGGCGCGCGACGGCCCTGCGCCTGGCCGATGCGGGCTGGCACGTCTACGCCGGCGTGCGCCGGGCAGCCGACGGAGAGTCGTTGCGACGGGACGCGGCGTCCGCTTCCGGTGCCTCCGGTCCCGGCATCACACCCCTGCTCATGGACATCACCGTCGCCGATCAGGTCGGGACAGCGGTGGACGTCGTCACCGAGCACGTCGGCGCCGGCGGGCTGGACGGTTTGGTCGACAATGCCGGAATCGGCGTCGCGTGGCCGATGGAGCTGCTGCCGCTCGACGCCCTGCGCCGCCAGTTCGAGGTCAACGTGATCGGTCAGGTGGCCGTCACCCAGGCGTTCCTGCCGCTGCTGCGCAGGGCTCGGGGGCGCATCGTGGTCATCAGCTCCATCGGCGATCTCGTCACCCCGCCGTTCGGCGGCCCGCTGGCCGCCTCGAAGTCCGCGATCAGGTCACTGGCCGACGCCTTCCGCCAGGAGCTCGCGCCGTGGGGAATCCGGGTGGTGATCATCAAACCGGCGAGCATCCACACCGACGGCGTGGACAAACTCGAACGCGACGCCGCCAAGGTCACCGCCGAGTTCTCCCCGGACGGCACCGCGCTGTATCGGGACGCCTACCTGTCGATGATCGGTGCGGCGCTGGCCAGTGAGCGGCGCGGGAGCCCACCGACGGTGGTGGCCGACGTCGTGGCCAAGGCACTCGGCACGTCGCGACCACGCGGCACCTACCTCGTCGGCAAGGATGCGCTGCTGCTGGCCGGACTGGCCCGGCTCCTGCCCACACCCGCCTTTGATGCGGTGCGCCGCAGAATCTTTCGATTGCCGGCCCCCGGTTCACGCCTTGCCGAACGTGCTGGGGTGGGGGTGGCCCGATGAAGCTGGTCAACCAGGATCAGGTGGAGGCCCTCGACCCGGCGTTCGGCCGGATGGCCACCCAGATGGGACAGCAGGCGTGGTCGCTTCCGCAGCTGACGATGCGTGAGAAGGCGTTCGTGTTCGTGGCTGCCGACCTGTGCACCGGAAATGTCGGATTTCCTCTGGTGACTCATGTCGAAATGGCTGCTGCAAACGGCGTTTCGGTACCGGAGTGCATCGCGGCCATACGTCACCTGGCCCCGTATGCGGGCTACCCGACCGCGGCGGTGGCGCTGCAGCAGTTGCAGCAACTCGGCCCGGCGCAAGCGCCCGAGCGCGGGACCATCGCCGGGCAGACGCTGCCTGCCGACGTCCTCGACGGGCTCAACAGGCTCGACTCCGACTTCGCGGCGTTCTTCGCCGACCAGTTCAACCAGCGCTGGGGCAGCGACGACCTGTCACCGCGCGAGCGGGCGCTGTCCTGCCTGGCCACCGACGTGGCCAATCAGACCCTCGACGAGTCCCTGGCCCTGCACGTCGATCTGGCTAGGGCCGCTGGGGCCGGCCGCGAACAGCTCCACGCGGTGGTGTTTCTGGTGGCCGAGTATGGGATGACGAAGGCGTGGCGGGCCTACCGGATGCTGGGGGCCCGTTGAGACCTCGCCGGGGCGGGAGCACACCGGGAGGCGTCGGTCGAGCGGTTATCGCGCTTCGGCGATCTCATGGACCGCCGCGGCAATCTCCTGCGGGCAGTCCTCCTGGACGAAGTGTTTGGCCGGTAACGTCGTCACCCGATTCGTCTCGCAGATGCGCTGTGCTGCAAGGCCGTAGCGGCGCCAACTGAGCATCCTGTCCCGGATTCCCCAGACAACCTGCACGGGATAGCGGGTACCGCGGACGGCTGCGATGTAGCGTCGCTCGTTGTCGGAAGTCAGCTCGAAACCTCGCATGATCTTCAAGAATGCCCGACCACCGTCGTCACCGAACAGCAGTGGCTTCCAGCAGGAGATCTCACCCCAGGGGACGTGCCGGCTCACACCTACCAGCCGCATGATCGACTCGAACGCCCCGGGGATGCGCATCGATTCGAGCCACGCTTCCCCGAGAGGTCTGTGGGCGAACGGTTCCATCGGCCAGGGGCGGTGGAATCCCTCCACCTCGATCACGGTGTTGAGCAATGTCATCGACAGCACCCGATCCGGCACCGCGTTGGCGACGTCGAAGCCAATCGGACCGCCGATGTCGTGGACCAGCAGATGAAACTGCTCCAAGTCCAGCGTATCGATCGCCGACAGTAGCCACCGGCCCAGACCACTCCACGTGTAGTCGGCGTCCGGGGGCCGCTCGGCCAGACCGAGACCTGGCAGGTCGATCGCTATCCCCCGCAATCCCCGACCGGCCAGCTCCGGCACGACCTTGCGGTACAGGAATGCCGAGGCGGGAACGCCGTGCACACACACCACCGGTGGCGCATCTTGTGACGATACCCCGAGGCCTCGTGCTGCGCCAGCAATCGCGCGACGTGAGCGCCAACCATTCCGCCTCCAAAGTCGCGTCACTCCGACGTGGTGACGCCACCGATCGTCGTGTTCTTCCCAGCACGTCGAGAGTAGCCCGAGGTGTTGGGGCCGGTGATGCCCCCACGCACCCGGGATGCCGTAGCCCTACAGCCATCTCAGCGCGGATATCTGGGATTCCAGGCCCGATCGCGCAGGAGTCGCAGGCCGTTGAGGCCGACCAGCACGGTCGACCCCTCGTGTCCCGCGACCCCCAACGGTAGTGGCAGGTGTCCGACCAGATCCCAGACAACCAGTACGGCGATGAAGCACGAGGCGATGATCAGGTTGGCCGCCACCACGCGACGAGCGCGACGGGCCAGGGCGACCACGGCGGGCAGTGCGGACAGATCGTCGCGGGTGATCACGGTGTCGGCGGTGTCCAGGGCGAGGTCGGAACCCGAACGCCCCATGGCGACGGCGACATGGGCCCTGGCCATGGCCGGAGCGTCGTTGACGCCGTCGCCGACAAGCATGACCCTGGCTCGGGCTTCCAACTCGCCCACGATGGCGACCTTGTCCTCGGGCAGCAGTCCGGCACGCACGTCAGTGATTCCGACATCGTTGGCCAATCGGGCCGCGGCCCGCGGATTGTCCCCGGTCAGCAGCACCGGCGGCGCACCGGTCAGGGCAGCCAGACGCCCGACCGTGGTCGCGGCGCCGTGGCGTGGGCGGTCGGTCAGTCCGAGCACTCCGACCGGGGCACCGTTGACGGCCACGACGACCGCGGTGTGCCCGGAGAGTTCCAGCTCGGTCACGATGTCGTGCGCGACGTCACGCGGCTCCAGCAGAGCAGGACTGCCGACCTCGACAACCCGGTCGCCGACGCGGGCGCGAACACCGCGTCCGGGCGTGGAGTCGAACCGATCGGCGGGACGCACCGGCAGTCCGGCGTCGCGGGCCGCACCCACAATCGCGCGGGCCAACGGGTGTTCGGAAGGGTTCTCCGCGGCAGCGGCCAGCGACAGCATCTCCGTGTCGGCCATACCCGGGCCGGCCAGGTTCCGAATCTCGGTGAGGCGGGGGGCACCCTCGGTCAGGGTTCCGGTCTTGTCGAAGGCGACATGGGTTGCGGTGCCGAGCTTTTCGAGGGCTACCGCGGATTTCACCAGGACGCCATGACGGCCGGCATTGGCGATCGCCGCCAGCAGCGGCGGCATCGTGGACAGCGCCAGCGCGCACGGCGAGGCCACGATCATGAACGTCATCGCGCGCAGCAGCGCGGATTGCAGCTCGGCCCCGGCCAGCAGCGGGATCACGAAGAGCCCGACGGTCGCGGCGACCATCCCGACCGAGTAGCGCTGTTCGAGTTTCTCGATGAACAACTGCGTGCGGGCTTTACTCGCGCTGGCCTCGGCGACCATTGCCACGATCAGGGCGATGACGAAGTCCGCCGCCGGACGCGTCACCCGCACCCGCAGCGCCCCGGTGCCGTTGACGGTGCCTGCGTACACCTCGTCGCCGGGCCCCTTGCCGATCGGCAGCGACTCGCCGGTGATGGTGGCCTGGTCGACCTCACTGGCACCGTCGAGGACCATTCCATCACCGCCGATCCGCTCACCCGGCCGGATCATCAGCACATCCCCGACGTCGAGCACCGCGGTGTCCACCACCTCCTCCCCGCCGGTTGAGGTGAGACGGCTGGCGGTCGCGGGAGCCAGGTCGAGCAGCCCCCGCACCGAGTCCTCGGTGCGCTTCGTCGCGACGGCTTCGAGAGCACCGGAGGTGGCGAAGATGACGATGAGCAGGGCGCCATCGAAGACCTGCCCGATGGCCGCCGCCCCGATCGCCGCCGCGACCATCAGGAGGTCGACATCAAGCGTCTTGTCCCGCAGGGCTTTCAGGCCAGACCAGGCCGGCTCCCAACCACCGGTGGCGTAACAGGCCAGGTAGAGAACCCAGAACAACCACGACGGCCCGCCGGCGACCTGCACCAGCAGGCCCAGCCCGAAAAGACCGGTCGATGCCAGCGCCCACCGCACGTCGGGCAAACTCCACGCGCTCGATCGCTGACGCCGCGTGCGAAGCTCGCGATCGCCACCCGTTCGGCCGGGTGCACTCGTCTGCAGAACGTGGGCCACCCGAACAGCATACCTGCCTAGTCGTGCATATTCGCATATGCATGCTCACCTCTGGAGGTGTCCCGATGATCAGTCGGCTCGGCGATATGCTCGATGGCGTGCACACGTCGATTTCGGGGTTCAATATGCCCAGCGAGGAGCAGGTGAACCACGCCGCCGAATCGTTTCGGATGCTCAGCGATCCGACTCGCATCAAGGTGTTGTGGGCACTGCTACAGGGTGAGTCTTCTGTTGCCTGCCTGGCCGAGCTCGCCGACGTCGCACCCGCCGTGGTGAGCCAGCACCTGGCCAAACTGCGGCTGGCCGGGCTGGTGAAGGGCCGCCGGGAGGGAACATTCGTCTACTACACGGCCGCCGACCAGCAGGTGCTCCGCCTGCTCAACCAGGCACTCTTCCACGTCGACCACACCGACAGCGACGCCATCGCCGGCCAGGGAAAGTAGACGACCGCCCCAGCGGTCTTCACCGCCTCGGTGAGCCGGCCTTCGGACGCCTGCGCCGCACGAAGGCGAAGCCGATGAACAGAAGGGCAGCGACCGGCTGCTGGGGAACCACCGTGTACCCGAGATCCTGGAGGATTCCGAGTTCGACCCCGCTGAGGGTCCTCACCCCCAGTCCGGTGTCGCTGACGGCGTTCATCAGTTGGGTGTCCGCGCCGGTGAAGGTGTAGTCGTCGAGGTGGGACATCGAGCTACCGGACTCCCACGGGGCGGGTGTGTACAGCGGAACGAGCCCGTCGTATGCGGTGACCGCGTTGGGCCCGCCGAAGTAGAGGCCCCCGCTGCCGCCGGTCAGGTTCGAGTTGTAGTCGGTGTTCCACTTGTAGTCGCTACCGATCGGGTAGTCGCTACCGATCGGGTCCGTACCGCCGCTGGTCACGATGAAGCTGTCGAATGTCGTCCAGTTCTGGCCGTTGTTCGAACCGGCGCTGTCCACCACCGACAGGAACCCGAAGGTGTGCAGCAACTCGTGCATCGCGGTGGACTCGAAGTCGTACTGGCCCGAGCCCACCGAGTTACCCAACGCCCAGCTGTACCCGAAGTTCCAGGTGATCTCACCATCGGGTGCCGAACCGTTTGCGTCGACGCCGGTCAGGATTTTCTCCTGGACAACCGTGTCGTAGAAGCCGGGGGAAGTACTGGTTAGATCGCTCCCGGCCGAGGCCAGCGTCCCCGAGAGCGCCGAGTACTGCCCGGTGACGTCGTAGGTGACCGTTACCGGGCTGGTGACGACGAGGTAGGACGACAGGAGCATCGCCGACGTCTGCAGGGCATCGCGGGCCGAGGTGGACCAGTACTGCGAACCGGTCCCGTAGATGAAGTTGAAGGTGAGTTTCGGGGTGCCCTGCGTGAGCTGGATGTAGGCCTTGGTGCTGGCCGGGCGGAAGGGGTCGAGCAGGTTGATGTGCAGGCCGGTGTCGGTGGCGGCCACGACGAAGGTGTCGACCCCGGTGAAGTTCTCTCCCGGGTTGAAGGTGTAGTGGCCGTCGGGACCGACGGTGAGGCTGCCGTACTGCGGAGCCTGGGTCACCGTGTAGGTGATCGGATCACCTTCGGGATCTCTCGCACCGATGATGCCGGTGATCGGCCCCTCGGTCTGCCCGCTGGTCTGCACGGGGTTGACCGTGGGCGCCTGGTTGAACAGGGTGCGACGCACCAACAGCGCCGCCCCCTCGAAGAACGCCTGGACCGATGCCACCACCCCGGAGAACCAGTCGCCCACCGAGACCGCCGCGCTGTCGCCGGCCGGCACCCTCAAGGCGGCAACACGGAACGCGGTGGCCGGCGCCTGGCGCAGGTTCCGCGGCGCCGCTACCGCCGCCTTCCCGGTGACGACCGTGATGGCAGCCTCAACCGGTGAACTGACCGCCGGCTGCGCGCCTGCCTGCCCGTCGACCGTCGTGCTCACCGCCGGCTCGGTATCGGCCGGGGTATCCAGTGGGTCACTGATGGTGTCCGTTGCCGTGACCACCGCCTGCCTGGCCGGGCCGGTGGACCCGCGTCGGGGATGGGCGATCGCGGCGCCCGAACGCAATGCCGAGGCCTCTGATGTGGGGCGAGCCGAGGCCGCCGAGCGGGCTGACCGGCCCTTCGCGGTGGCGGCGGTCGCGTCGCTGTGGGCTGCGGCCGATGCCGCCCGGGCCGCCGATTGGGCTGCGGCCGATGCCGCCCGGGCCGCCGATTGGGCGACACCGCTGCCGGAGAGAGCCACTCGCCCCGACCCGCCTTTCGACGACTGACCAGCTCCGCTGGCCGCTTTGGCCGGGCCGGCCGACGCCGACGAGGAGTTATCCGGGCTGTCGGCCGCAGCGATGCCGGCCGCCGGCAGCCCAGCCAGGGACAGCCCCAGCACGAACGCTGCCGCCCCCACCCGCGAACTGTTCTTGGCCACCGACATCAGCGAACTCCCACCACTGTCCTCCGCGACGTGCAGCACAGCATTGTCCGCCTACTACCCTGCACTCCTGCATCATCCCGCAACATCGAAAGGTTTGGGGGCAAATCCGCCCGCAACTCTCCCGGGTCGAGATCCACTTGGCGGCTCCCCTCGTGATCGCAGCCTGACGTGAGCAGACTATCGCTGCGCCAAGCACCGAGAAGGCCACGCGGGGGCGCGGGCAAAAAGCAGAAAAAATGAAGAACCGAAAGCCGCAGCCTCTGTGGTCCTTCGCAAGACCGCCCGAAGGCGGGGTCCGCGCCCCCGCAACGATAGAACCGCACGCCGGATGTCACCGCAAGTTCCGAAGATGCACCAGTGACACCAGGCCCATCTCGCGCCGCAGTACCGCAGGCGGCAACAGCCGGAAACCGCGCACGCCCGGCCGCCCCGTGGCGACCTGGACGATTTTGCGCGCAATCCGGAAGTCCAGGTCCTTGAGGACCCCCCGGTCCGTTGTCGTGTCGAGCAGGGCCGACAAGCCGGGAACCGCGAACGGGTTGGTGTCGTCGAGCATGACGTTTGTGGCCACCACGAGATGACGCGCCCGCTCGGTGGCCGGCAACGGCAGGAGCGCGGCCGCGGCCGCGTCGATACGGGTCGCAATGCGTCCGATGAAGCGGCGCAACCGATGTGGTCCCAGGCTCACCGTGCCGGCATGGCCGACCGACATACCGAGGCAGTCGATCCGGTTGCGCCCGCGGTAGGCGGGATCTCCGGCGGCGGGGCGGCCATGTGCACTCAGAGCGGTGCGGAGTTCTTTTTCGAGTTTGCGCTGGACACCCAACTCGGCGGCCAGCGCATCGATCCGGGTATCCGCCTCGTGGAGTGCGGCAAGGTCCGGGTGGGCAATGAGAAAGTCGTCGTTGTACCGGGCATAGAAGATGCCATCGATCTCGACGATTGCCCGGTCCATCGGTACGACCGCCAGGTTCCCCAGAAGCGGAACCAGCGGTGTCCCCATGGCCACGCCGTAGAGGCGAGTGAAATGCGCCCCGTCGCTATCCCGCACCACGGGGCGGGCCAGCGCGGTGATGAGATTCCATGCGTTCGGCCCGACGTCGCCGTTCGGACTGCCGCGTGCGGCGACCTCTCGCAGAATGCCCCACAGTGCAGCGCCGGGTCCGACCGGAAGGTCATCTCCGTAGTGTGCGAAGTCGGACTGCAGGACATACAGGGGCGGGCCTTTGGGGCCCACCCGCTTGCGATGCGCGCGGATGAAGTCGGCAAGTGCCCGCACGGCCGCGACGTTCGTCGACCCCGGCAGGTAGGAATAGACACCGGGAAGGCCGTAGCAGCGGGCATTGTGCGAAAGCAGCCGAAAGAGTGTCGATCCGACGACGTGGTCGATGAAGGCGGGCGTGTGGGCGGCGCGAAGCTTGCCGTTGGTTTCGAGCTGCCAAAGGTCGACCGGGCGCGGACGGTACTGGCCCTCGGCGATGCTGTGGGCGATAGCCCGGGACAGGGCTCGCCGCCCCGTCGCGGTGCTGAAATAGGTGACACCGCTGGCCGCTTCAGCGAACGCCAGTCCCTGCTCGGCCTTCTTCGTGAAGATCCGAAGGATGGTGCCCTCGTAGGTGCTCGGGTCGACCACTCGCGCCTCGATGTCGATGGGCCCGTCGATGGGATCAGTCATCGCGGGCACATTCCGCGATTTCCGTGGTGCCCCAGGCGAAGTGCCAGGCCTTCAGGGTGTTCAGCCAGCTTCGAAACGATGCGGATTGCGGATCTGGCGGCAGGACAAAGAGCAGGCGTAGCCTCCCCCGGTGATGGATCGGTGTGAGCCACCGTCCCGACAGCGGAGCCACGGCAACGCCACCTTCGAGGCTCCTGACCGCCGTCGGCAGGGCTTGCGCCAGAAGACTCAGCTCGAGACTGCGCATGTCCCGTGCACCTTCGAGGGTCTCCAGGTCGAAGACGATGCCATCGGCAAAGAGCACCCGGAATTGCGAGCTCAGGGATTCCAGACTGTCCGGGCGTGCCGATACGTCGTCGATCGGCCGTATCCATTTCTCGATGAGGAGCCCCTCGAGTGCGTCGCGGCCGTTCGTCGTCGGCCGGCCCAGGCGCCGGCCGCGGTTTGCCGCACCGCCGGTGAGTGCCTGAAGCGTCAGATGGCGCTGCTGCGCGTCGGTACCGTTCGCGGATCGCTCGTAGTAGACGAGCGCCGTTGACGAGCGGAACGCGAAATGCCCGTTGCCGTCGAACGTTTCCTGCATCAATTTCACCGCGGCGGATCGTTGCTTCGGCGTGATCGTTTCCGGGATCGCGATACTGCCGACAACCACCGGCTCCGGTTCCCGGCCCAGCGTGCGCATCCAATCGCCCAGCATCAGCAGGGTGGGATGCGGCGGCGGGCGGCGGTCCCGGAAGTGCTGCACGTTGATGATGACGAGGAGCTGCGCGATCATCGCGGCCGTGATCTGGATGAGATCGGATGCAGGGTGGGCGTCGATCCACACCAGCCACAGCATCACCGCCAGCAACGCCAGGGTTGCCAGGTGTGTGCCGAAACGACCTTCGGCGAACATGCGGTACTGGTAGATGCCGATCACACTGCGGACGACGAAGAGCGGCAGCAGAGCCAGCAAGAAAGTCAACGGTATGTCATGCAGGACAAGCAGCCCGAGTGCCGCAGCAAGACACCAGAAGAACAATGCAATGACCGGCGCCATCCACAGGAGTCTGTGAAAGAAGAAGACCCGAAACTCCCGGAGAGCCGCGATGCTGCGCATACGGACGAAGTCGAAATAGAACAGGCCGGTGCCCTCGTAGGCGCCGCGAAACAATGGCAGAACCAGATAGAAGAACTGGAAGGTGTCGACGTCCTGCCAGGACGATACGGCCGCGGTGAGATCGAAGGAGCGAGTGTTCGTCCCGTAGACGCCGACGAGGGCAAGAACGAGTACGGCATCGAGGCGGAAAGCGAGTCCGGACAACGTCGTCTGCAAGCCCAGCCAGGGCGGGATCTTCGGAAGCATCCGCCAGAAGGCGTGGGCGGGCGCCGAGAATTTCGGGGACAGTCCGATCAGCCGATAGATTTCGAGCACAAAGTGAACGGTGATCCAGATAACGATCGCATTGGAGACGACGATCGCGGTGATCATCGCGGCGGCCGGGTAGTAGAAGAAACCAACGCTGAGCACGGCCAGCTGCACGAGGATCGCTACGAACATCGACCAAATCGGTCGGTAGACGCGGCGCGTGGCGTAGATGCCGGAGTGGAGCACCCGGACCGGCAGACTGATCGCAAGCTCGACGACAACCAGAAGCGCATACAGGTGGGCCAGCGGATTGTCGCCGGACGGAAGCAACAGCGCCAGCGCACCGCCGACGACGACCACCAGGGCCACGGCCGCGATAACCGAGAGGACGATCCAGGAGCCGATCTCTTGCTCGGCGGCGTCCCTTTCCCCGGACCGGGAGTACCCCCTGAGCCGCTCCCGCATGACCTCGAGAAGTCCCCACCAGGCACCACCCACGATCAACCCGCCGACTCGCAACATCATGACGGTGAACGCTGCCAGTCCGCCGAGGCTGGAGAGCAAGATCATGAATTCAATGACGTGGACGGCGAATCCTGCCGTGTCGAGCAGCAGCGAGTACCGCAGGCGGTAGCGGAAGTACGCGAAGATCCTGCCGGTGAGCAGGCTCGTGTAGAGGGAGACCGTCCGGTTTCCCCGGTGCGCCATGCGCTCGAAGCAGCGGTCGATATCGTTCACGGGGCGGGTTCTCGGTGACGGCCACGACCGCGGCCGAGCCGCTGGACCCGGGTCGACGCAGGCAACCGGGTGGGAATCTTCCCCGGCGATGCTTCGACGTCGGAGCGTGACCGTGTAAAGCTGTACTCCGATGTGCGTCGGGCCGAGCATGGAGTTCTCCCGTATCTCCCACTCGGCATTGTCGAGAAGAGTGCACCGTGCAGCTGCGCCGAGGCGACGTGGTCGTCTTCTCCATATCGGCCGTGCTGGCGGCGATTGTCGTCGTGGGCGTTGCCTTCAGCCTGCTGGTCGTCGATCGCTGGCCGCGCTCGTCGCTGAACCAACCCGCGCCCAGCAGCTCGAGCCTGCTGGTCATGACCTGGGGGCCCAGCCTGTGCGAGGTCGACCCGTCCAACCCGGGATGCACGACGGGTCATGTCGGCAAACTGGGTCGGACATTGATTCTGCACGGGCTCTGGCCCCAGCCGCGAAGCGAGGAGTTCTGCGGCGTTTCGAAGGTGATCGCCGAACGAGCCCGGAATTTACACGATGCCGACATGCCGTCCCTTGATCTGCCGCAAGAGGTGCGATCGGGTTTGCAGTCGGTGATGTCCGATGCCGCGCTGTTGGCGCCCCACGAGTGGTACACGCACGGCACCTGTTCCGGTCTTACACCGGCCGCGTATTTCACCGGTGCGATATCGCTCGCCGACCAGGCCAGCGATGTTCTCAACCCGCTGTTCGCGAAGGCCGAGCACGGGAAGTTGTCCCTTTGGACGGTGCGGGACCGGATCGACGCCGAGTTCGGCGAGGGCGCGGGCAAACGTGTCGGCCTGAGCTGCCACGAAGTGAACGGCGAACAGATCATCGTCTACGAGGTGCACCTGTCGCTTCCTCCCATCAGCGAATTCGGAACCGCCGCAAACGCCCTGTCGCTCGGGGATTTGCTCGCCAAAGGCCCAACGACATCGGCCGGGTGCTGGCGCGGTGCCGTGCCGTGAAGTACCGCCCGTCCCTTATTCGCGCATCGGCCATCGCACGGCCGAGGCCGCCGCCGACAGACCGCGCCCGCAAAGCGCAGTTCGTCCCGCTCCCAGCGTGATGTCGTTGCTCAGCGGGGTCGCGGCGGCGGGAATCGCAGAAGGTTCTGGTTGACGCCGCACCTGCGCTGATCCGGATCCCCGGCCGGCATTCGGAAGTTGGGGATGTCCCGATGGATGTCCAACGCATCCCGATAGACCTCGATGCAGGGAGTTGGTGCTTCACGGCCGGGCACCACCGATGCCGCGGTCCCGGTAGCCCACACCGTGGTCAGGGCGGCAGCCAGCGCCACCACGAGGGGCACGATTACGCACTTGACATACCACAGCCCGTGGACCGGCTGATCATTCGTCGTCGACCCCGCCGCGACTTCGCCCTTCTCGCGGTGCCCGTCCAAGCGCCACAGGATGATCGCGTACACGATCAGGAACACCCCGATGAAAAAACTCGTGGTGATCAATGTCGCCGAAACAGCACCCTGGAATCTGTTGTTCAGTAACAACGGCCAAAGCCGTACCGCCACCAGGATGTTCAGGACACAGAAGAACAAACCCAGAAGCACCGGAAAGATGAGTAGGAGCCCACGCCGGGCGCCTTTTCCTGCCGGGGTGACCTCATCGGTCCCCCCGGCGGCCTCGACGTCGCCCCCGGCCTCGGCTCCCACGTTCACGGCTGCATCGCCGACGTGGTCGCCCGGGCCGCCGGGATCCATCGCCCCATGGCTCGGCACGCCGCCGATGCTATTCGCCGATCGGCCGGAGCGTCAGCAGATTCGCAATGTCGGGTTGTGGTTCTTGACCGATATCTCTCCCCTGGACCACCTCGCCGAGTCTGAAACCACCGGGACGAAGCCCCTACCTGATAGTTTCCTGTCAGCGACACCCCGGTCCCGGGCGGTCGCGTGCCGGACGACTCAGGAGTGAACCACTGTGAACACCGTCAACGTATTCGCCGCAGCCGTCACCGTAGGAACCCTCAGCCTTGTCGGCGCACCGGCCGCGTCCGCCGAAGACGCCACCGTCACCATCACCGGAATCGGAGGCCAGGCCGAGTTGGTCGACGGCCCAATCGTTCAGGGCTGGACCGTCTCCGAGCTCGCGCCCAGCACCGATGCCATTCCCTATCCGGTGCAGGGCACCCTGTGGGAGGCCGTCGCGACCGACCAAGCCATCCAGGGCACGGTCACCCCCATCATTCCCGACCTCAACGCCCGAGCCGAAAACGGCGAAACATACCCCGCCCTCTGGCAGGTCGCCTCCCCGCAGGGCATCAACCCGGCCACGCTGGCTCAGGGACAGGAAACCACCGGCAAGATCTACTTCGATGTCACCGGTGCCGAACCCAACAGCGTTGTCTACAACTCCGAAGGTCAGGACCTGGCCGTCTGGCTGCAGCAGGTACCCGAGGTGATCATCGACGAACTCGATGTGACCATCGGGGACGACGAGGTCAACATCGACGAGACCCAGGTGACCATCGGGGAAAACGACGTAACGGTCGACGAGAGCGATGTGACCGTCGAGGGCACCTGACGGCGGCCACCGGGACACCCGGGGGCTACGCCGACCGGTAGGGCCGGTCGCCACTCGACGGCCGCCCTCACCGACCGGTGATCGGTGGTCCGCGCTTCGCGGACCACCATCGTCGACGAACGGCCCGCACGCAGGTGACTTCTGTCCCTACTTGCCGGTCCGGTGCGGTGATTGCATGGCGGGCACACCTGCTACGGCACAGCCGGCGACAACCGAGCGCGCCGTACCGCGGACCATCGCGAGAGGAGACCAGGCCCGTGCGAGTGGTCAAGAAGATAGAACTACCAACCGGCTTGTCCCGGTTTGCGTTTCGGCTGCCGATCCATGCGTACCGGATGAATCTCGGCTGGTTGTTCGGCCGTCGGCTGCTGCTGCTGAATCACACGGGCCGGGTCACCGGCCTGCCTCGTCGGGTGGCCCTCGAGGTCGTGGAGCACGATCCCACAGACGGCAGTTACGTGGTGGCGTCCGGGTGGGGGCCCGGCTCGGCCTGGTACCGAAACATCGTGCACCAGCCCGACGTCACCATCGAGGTCGGAACCCGGACGATACCGGTGACGGCCGTGCCGCTCTCGGCTGACGAGGGAGCCGAACTCTTCGCGCGCTTCGGTGCCCGGCATCGATTCGAGGCGAGATACGTCCTGCCGCGGCTGCTCGGTCTCGCTGTCGATGGTTCGGAGGCGGACTTCCGCGCCGTTGGCAGGCACCTTCCGTTTGTGCGCTTCGTGCCGCGGGAAAGTTAGCCGGCGGGCATCGGGGATATTCCGACCTGGTGGGAAAACAATTGCTTTGGACACTGTTACGTAAAGCTTCAGGCATCCTTCTCCTCGTGGCCGCGCTGGGCATGGCCTACGTTCTGATGGAGCTGACGATCGTGAAGATCCTGCAGCACAACGAGAAGATCCGCGCGAAGGTGCTCAAACGCTGCAACGTGGTCGTCGCCCCCGTCGCCGGAAGGCGCTTCTCCCCCTACGCACTCCTGCGGCATGTGGGGCGTCATTCCGGCCGCACGTACGTGACACCCCTGGGGGCCTATCCGTTCGGGGACGGGTTCGTGATGGCACTGGCATTCGGCCCGGATGTCGACTGGTGTCGCAACGTCCTCGCTTCCGGTCACGCCTGCCTCACCTGGCAAGGGCGGGAGTACGCACTGGACAGGCCGGAGCTGATCCCCATGAAGACGGCTCTGCGGGCGTTCCCGCTGCCCGCCCGGCTGGCGGCCACCGGCGAATCGATGCCGTGCCTCTGGCTGCATCACGCGCAGCCGAAGGTCGATGGCCCGTGACCGCGGGTGCCCGCAACGGGGAACCTCCTCGGCTACACCGGCGGCGCAGGGTCGCCAGATCAACACCTTCGGTTTGTGGGCGCCGTGGGCCGGTGTGGTGCTCTATGGATCACACTGATGCTCTGCGGGCTCACCATCTCGCAGCGTCCCAACGCCCCACCGGCGGCCGCGCTGCTGCAGCCCGGGTTCTGACTTCTGGTCCCCGACTCCATCGGGCTGATGGGGGTCATGCAACTGGTAAACACCAATACCAGCGCCTCGATCACAGTGATGGTGGTGTCGATGATCTCGATCGCGCTCGGCCTCCAGTCCGGCCTGTTGCTGTGGCGCGGTCGCCACCCACTGGCCGGCCGAGCTGACAACCGCTGAGCTGGCGGCCTCGGCCGCCAACCCCCTCACCGTGGAACGCGCCGAGCGTCGATACCCTGCGCAACCCTCGCCACGACACTGGCCCCGGCCGGCTGCGGCCCGGAACGTTTACGGCGCGTACATGGGCGGCCCGCGTGAGGCCGTGAGGCTCAGCGGATCCTCGATTGACGGGGCGGGCGCTGGCCGCCCCGAGTCACGTGGTACGCAGGTAGCGGGTCTTGAGTGCTTTGAGCATCGTTTCGGCCTCTTCGAGGCGTTTGCGGATGACGACCAGTCGCTGTGGCGGCTCGACTTCGCCGGCAGTTTCGCACCGGCGCCGCCACTTTGCCTCCGCCCTGGTCAGGCTCTTGCGCATATCGGCCACCTCTTGGCGCAGAATGTCGGCGAACATCTGGGCTTGTGCACGCTCACCGGGCAGCGACGCCGGGGAGGAGTCGTCTCCGTCGAGCCGCTCGTTGGCATCTCCGCTCACGGGTGTGGACCAGTCGCTAGTTCGACGCGCCAGGGGACTCGTACACCGGCCAGCCGACGGCGATGAGGCGTTGCCTGACGCGCTCGGTGTCTTCGGCCGACGGCATCTCATCGGTCAGTTTGGTGATCGCAACCCGAACGTCGGTGCTTTCGACGGGCACGAGACCGGTCGACATCAACTCTGTCGCCACCGCCACGACCTCGTCGTCCGACAGCCGACGACGCAGCAACGCCAACAATGGGATGTAGTCGGTTGCCGGGACGCCGTCGGGATAGCCGGCCCGCAGGAATCTCAGAACGCTCGCAAGCATGTCCGACAACGCCACGAACCCCTCCTGTCGAAGATCCCAAAGATCGCCCGTCACGCTGTGCCCTGACCTCAGGATGCTGGGTCTAGACCAATCTGGAAAGCCGATTCGTCAACCCGTAAGGGTCCATTAAGGCCACGTTAAACCAGGGGGCGTGAAACCGACACCGCGCGGGCCGCAGCAATCGGGTAGTCCGCTACTCGCGTTCGGCAGCCCGCAGCGTCATACCGTCAACCGGCCACGGGAATTCCCCCGCGACAGGGCGATACGGGCGGAGGAGAACCGCGATGCCGGCAGAGTTGCACACAGCATCGTCTCGCGACGTGACGGTCCGAGGGGCCATCCGGTCGGTCGTCTGCTCGTCGGGACACCCAGAGCGCGCACGCCCTCCGACGCGCCCCATGGGCACGTCCTACCCAGCGGACAGGTGACGACCATGCCGAAAAGCCTGGTGGTGTGCTGCGACGGATGCGTGCAGCACATCGGGTCCGGCGTTTTCCAGGCGGCTGTCGAGGAGCTCGGCCAGGCCGGAGGGCACCGTGGTGGTCCCGCGCAACTGCCACACTCCGTCGACTTCGGTCAGCGTCTTGGCCTCCACCGCGCCCTCGACCAGGTTGCGCAAATAGAGTGGATTGCCGCCCGAGGACTCCCACATGACGTCGGCGCTGAGCCCCTCCAGCGTTCCCCCGAGCACCGATTCAACCAGGGTGATGCTCTGTTGCTTGGTGAACGCCGTCAGCTCCATCCGCTGCAGGTGGCCGTCCTTCCACAGCGATGTCACCGCATCGGGCACCGGCTCGCCGCTGCGCACGGTGGCCACGATGGAGGCGCCTCGCTCGACGGCGATCTGATGCAGCAGTGTTGCCGAGAGCTGGTCGAGCAGATGTGCGTCGTCGACACCGATCACGGTGTTCGGTTCGGCCACCAGAGATTCGCGTGCCGAATGCAGCAGCGCGATCGGGTCGCGCGACACCGGCGAGCGCACCCATTGGGCGAACGCGCCCAGCGGGATGCTCTGGGAGGAGGCTGTACACGCCGCCCAGTTCACCTTCGCAGTCATGCCGGCCGTGACCGTGCGGGCCAGGGTCGTCTTCCCGACCCCCGCCGGCCCCACCAACACCACGCCACACGATTCGCCATCGGCCGGCAGCAGGCTCTCCCACTACCCGGAGGCCGCCGCTGCTCGGTTCATGCCACGTCCGCCGACGAGGAGCCGGCGTGCTGAGAGACCTTGTGAAGCAGTGCGTTCACGGAGGATGTGTAGCGGTCGACCCGCGCGTCGCGCAGTGAACGCCGGCGGGCAGGAAAGCGGGTCAGAAGTTCGCGTCCTCCGCAGCTCCCCTCGGCTGCCCGGCGTCGAGCCGCTCGGCGATATCGGCGCGAAACCGCGGCATCTCCAGCGCTCCCGGATCCCATTTCGCCGCGGACCGCTCCTTGTTGCCGATCACGTGTGAGGCCGGTTGGCCCAGCTTGCGGACGATGGCTGCACAGCAGCACACCAGCGCCTCGTACTGCGTGGAGGACCAGCCCTCCGTCCCGGTGTTGACGGCGTACACACCGATGGTGTGCAGGTGGGCCCTGTCGGTGGACAGACCGGGATACCGTCCCGCGCCGGCGTGCCAGGCGACCCCGGCCGCCACGACGGTGAGGATGGCGTCCTGCGCGACGTGTACCTGCGAAAGCGGACCGGCCAGCGTCGGTGTGCCGATGGCGACGAACTCCGGGGGGGCTTCGTCGGCGCCGGTGTGATGGCAGATTACGCCCCAGATATCGCCGAAGTCGCCGTGGCCGCGCTGCTGCCATCCCGGGAATTCCACGACGTCAAGGCCTTCGGCGCCCAGCACGTCGGCCAGCCAGATCGCGTTGTTGGTCGCCATCGGTGTCATTCGTCCTCCGTCCTGAATGGTCAGGCAACGATAGGTTTGCTCGAACCGGGTGCACGCGAGTAGCCGACTACCTGTCTTCGTGTGGCCGGTCTGATTGCCGAGATGATCGGCAACGGGCCGCTGGGCGAAGATCGGCTCGACTGCTCAGGCGCCGACGAGGTAGTCGCGATAGCAGGCGTAGATGCTGGCCTCGTCGTTGCGTGCCGTGAGAATCAGATCCCACAGAGCCAGATGCGCTTGGCCGACGCCGGCCTGGTGAACCACACCGTTAAGGAACCGGATGTGGCGGCGGATGACGTCATCGAAGTTGAGCACGGCGGCCCTGAATTCGCCATCGCTGACGTCGGCACCGAAGTTGCTGCCACCAAGATCGTTTCGCACATGACCGGCGACCACGGCGACGAATTCGTCGAAGGTCAGCCCCTCGGGCAGACCGGCCGTTACCTGTTCGATGTTGAAGAAGTCGTGGCTGATGTACAGGTCGCTGTTTGACTCGTCCAGGATGTGATTCAAGATCGTCGTCGTCCGGGTGGCAATGTCGCCATCGCTGTCGGCGAGAACACGAAGGCCGCGCTGAGCGCGATCCTGCCATGACATTGGCTGTCCCCTTCGGTTTCGCGATCGATCCATGCGGTCGCTTGGTCTCGCTCACCACGGACCGCTGTCGCCGAACGATAGTGTATCGCCGCGCAACGACACATCGTCGTTCTGCAACGGGTGGGGATGGTTCGGCTTGGCCGGGACAGCCCCTCGATGATGGAAGATTTTGCGCCTCAGCGTTATTTGAGCGCTCGGTGTCCTCAACACCAGCGCATGGTCGGGCATCTCATAGCGGACATCGGCGCGCAGGAACGACACCAGCCATATCTCGGCGGCCTCGACGCGCGCTGGACACGGCGCCGTAGTGGCGCCGGTCGGCCCCCACACAGCCAGGGTGTGGACGTCGAACTCGATGTCGAACCAGAAGTAGTTGGCGCCGGCGTCGGCCACCAGCGCGGCACCGCCGGCCGAGAAAGCGAGCGTCACCGTCGCGGTGGGCACCCGCTCGACGGCCCCACGCCGACAGATCTCGGTCGACTGGTAGATATTGCCGCGCGGATCGGCGACACCGCGCCAGCCTGCCCCGCGTTGATTAGACGTCATCGCCTGCCCTTGTTCGGCGTGCGCGGGCCATGTCCGGTGCGGAATCTTGTCGACATCGGGTGGGTTGGCCCACGGTGGTGCCTTTCGCGCTCGATGTATCTGCCGTGGTGTGGCGATCAGATCATCATCGCCACGGACCGCAGGCGAAGGCGTGAGTAGTCGACTACCCGAATCGGGGCTCCCGGCGATACGTCGGTGCGTGCAATGGCTCCGCAGCGAGCATGCCGCCCCCCCAGCCTGGTTCGACGCGGCGTCGGCTCACCGGACATCTCAGAGCGGCAAAGAGACTGAAACGTATGGATCTCATAAGGAGCTCAGAAGATTTCATAAGAGATCTATTAGTGAGCGGGTCGTGACTCTCCCGAGTTCAAAACGTGACCTTCACACACCATTGTCATCATCACGCACATTCGTCACAGCCATCACATTTCGTCGCACGGGTGGGATCAGCGTCGACCGGTGGGCATCCGTGCACCAGCATCTCCGCTGCGGTTGTGACCCGAGTACCCCTGCCCCACAGGGACCGCACCAACGAATCGCCCATTGCTCCAACGTTTCTGGCGTCCGGCAACGAGAGGGACCAACGATGACGATTCTGCAGCTGGAACCTCTGGCCGGCTCCGACATCGACGATGTCGGAGTTTCCGATCTCACTGTGCCGCTCTGCGCTTCGGCCGAGGTCACGGCGCCACGGGCGCTATTCGAGGAAGTCGCGGGGTGTCCCACGATCGCCAGTGACCTCACCAGGGCACGGTGGCACGAATCAGGAGAAGGGTCCTCGTCGCGACGCAGGCCCAAGTATGAAGGCCACCCGTATCCCACCGTGACGCTGGCCGAGATACGCGGGCGCTACAACCGGATGGTGCCGGTCGAGGTCACCGCACCGCCGCTCTGGTCGTGGGCAACGCTGGTGTCCCTTCTGACGGTGCTCGCGCTGTTCTGGATCCTGGGCCTGCACTGCGCCGGTTGGGTCGACGGAGCGTACCTGGACACCGTTCAGGCGGGGACGTCGAACTGGAAGGCGTTCCTGTTCGGCCCGTCGGGCACGCCCGGGGCCGGCACCGGGGCGCCGGCAGCACTGTGGCCTGCCGAGGTCATGGTGTGGTGCTTCGGAACGCACCCGTCGGTGGTGGGGATCATCCCGGCGCTGCTCATCCTGGCGTCGGTGGCGATGCTGTTCCCGGTGGTGGCGCGCCCGTTCGGGGCCGTCGCGGGGCTGATCGCCTGTGCCGCCTTCGCGGTGACCCCCGCGGTGACCGCCACCGTGCAGCACGACAGCCCCGAAGGGCTTCTGGTGCTGGTGGCGATCGGGGCGGCGTGGTGTGTGACGCGTGCGGTCGGCGATGGACGCACCCGATGGTTGGTGGGGTGTGGAGTCCTGATCGGCGTGGGGCTTCTCACCGCGCACCTGCAGATGGCGCTGATCGCACCGGGGCTGGCGCTGTCCTATCTCATCGCCGGACCGGTCACGCTGCCCAGGCGTGCCGCGCATCTCCTGACACTGACGGCGGCGGCGTTGGCGGTCGTGGGCGGCTGGCTGATGGCGCGCGCTGTCGGCACATCCGACCCCGATATCTATCGCAGCACCCTCGCCGAGGCCCAGCGCATGGTCCGGTTTTCCGGCACGGCAGGCATCACGCCCGGGTACGGCTCCGCGCTAGCCCAGATCTCCTGGCTGCTCCCCACCGCAGGACTGGCACTGGGAGCAGGAATCCTGTTGTGCGGCAGCATATCCCGTACTGATCCGCGCCGCGCCGGATATCTGCTTTTCGGCGGCTGGGTGCTCAGCTGCTCCGCGGTGCTGTGGGCGCTGCGGCCCGGGCCTGACGCCGTGGCCCCGGTCCTGCTCGCCCCGGCGATCGCAGCACTGGTCGGGATGGGCGTCGCCCACCTGTGGCCGGGGCGGCACAGTCGGTTGGGCGGGCTGGCCCTAGGGGCAGTGGTGGCGTCCAGCGCGCTGTGGCCGTACCTGGTGCAGCAGCATGGCCCCGAGATGGCGTGGCTGCGTGGGGCCGTCCTGATCGGTGGCACCGCAGCGGTGGCACTGCTGGTGTTGGCTCGCACCCCGTTGGACTATTCAACAGGCAACCGCCTCACAGTGTGGGCAGCGGCGATCTGCGCCGTCGTTGCGCTGGGCGGACCTGTGCACTACACCATCGGGCACCACTCGCCGGGCGATCCCAAAGCGCTTGGCACGCAAAGTGTGACACCGCCCGGCAATCCCCTCGCGAGCCCGCGGTGAGGGCATTTCCGTCTCGGCGTGCAGATCATCGTTGCCACGGCCGGTAAGACAATCTCGGCAGTCGCCGTCATTGGCCAGGGCAGCGACCCGGTCCTGGATACCGGGCCGCGTTTGACGCCTGATTCGATGAACATCAATATAGACGTGCGCAGACCCAGAAGGCCACTCGACTGCAAAGGACTTCTCCATGACCGCCAAACCGTCGGTGTTGTTTGTCTGTGTTCACAACGCCGGACGCTCACAAATGGCGGCCGGCTTCCTCGCCGCGCTCGCCGGTGATGCCATCGAGGTACGTTCGGCCGGCAGCGCTCCGGCCGAACACATCAACCCTGCCGCTGTGGCGGCCATGGCTGAAGTGGGGATCGACATCTCCCACCAGAGCCCGAAGATTCTCACCTCCGAGACGGTCCAAGCCTCCGATGTGGTCATCACCATGGGCTGCGGCGACACCTGCCCGATCTTTCCGGGCAAGAGTTACCGCGACTGGGTGCTCGACGACCCAGCAGGCAAGGGGGTGGAGGCTGTGCGGCCCATTCGCGATGAGATCAGGACCCGCGTGCAACACCTCATCGCCGAACTACTCCCGCACACCGCAGGACGCTGAAGCCGGCACGTGGTCGCGGTGCTAGCGACAGCAGTCGGGGTCGAGTACCGCGCACAACGCAGCGACTGCATCACGGTGGGGCCGGTGGTAGACGTTCATACCCTGCCGCGTCGACTCCACCAACCCGGCATTGCGCAACTGGGTCAGGTGGTGACTGACGGTGGACTCGCTGACCCCGATCGCCGCGGCCAACTCCCCGCTGTTCTGCTGCGCGCCAGAGGAGCCGAACAGCAGCGACATGATCTTGACCCGGGCCGGATCGGCCAGCGCCTTGAGCCGCAACGCCACCTCCAAGGCGGCCTCGTCGCTCATCGGGCCCGCCGCCACGGGAGCACAGCACACCGGCGCAGAGATATCGATCATCGGCAATGCCTTGGGCATCACACCACCCTGCCAGAAATGTTGACATATATCAAAAAGGTGGCATGCTCGGTGCTGACGCATTAGTTCGATATATGTCGCAGTCCTAGGGATGGAGGTTCACCATGTCGCGTGTTCAACTCGCACTCAACGTCAACGATCTCGATGAGGCGATCGCGTTCTACTCGAAGCTGTTCAACACCGCCCCGGCGAAGGTCAAGCCGGGCTACGCCAACTTCACGGTGGCCGAACCGCCACTGAAGCTGGTGCTGCTGGAAAACCCCGGGCAGGGCGGCACCATGAACCACCTCGGCGTTGAGGTGGCCACCAGCGAGCAGGTGCACGCCGAGATCGCCCGCCTTTCCGGCGAGGGCCTGTTCACCGACGAGGAGATCGGCACCACGTGCTGTTTCGCCACCCAGGACAAGGTCTGGGTGACCGGGCCGGCCGGGGAGAAATGGGAGGTCTACACGGTGCTGGCCGATTCGGAGACCTTCGGCACCAGCCCCCAGCACCTCGACCCCGGTGCGGGTGCACCGTGCTGCGGAAGCCAGGCCGACGACCAGCCGGCCCCCGCGGCTACCTCCTGCTGCTGAACGACACCGACCGACAACACCGGCGCGGGCTGGGCCACTCGAATCACAGAGGGCCCACCCGCCCGGGTCGTCGTGGCCGACCCCCAGGACCGTTCCCGACGGCTGTTCATCCGGTCTTCACTTGCGCATGGATTCGATGACTGTCAATATCGAAGTATGTCGAAATCGGACGACCTGGTGGCCGATGAGCAGTGCTGCCCGCCGGGAGCGCTACTGCGGGAACCGCTCTCGGCCGCAGCGGCAGCGGATATGGCCGTCAAGCTCAAGGCGCTGGCCGATCCGGTGCGGCTGCAGTTATTCTCCGCCATCGCCAGCCACGCCGGCGGGCAGGCGTGTGTCTGCGACATCTCAGCCGGGGTGGAGGTCACCCAACCAACGGTCTCCCATCACCTCAAGGTGCTTCGCGATGCCGGGCTACTGACCTCCGAACGCCACGCATCATGGGTGTATTACGCGGTGGTACCCGAAGCGTTGGCCAGCCTGGCGGTGCTGCTGGGTGCCGGCACGACCGAGGCGATGGGGGTGCCGGCATGATCGAAACGACATCAGCGACACATCCGGCGGTGGTCGGCAAGCTCCCCGTACTCGACCGTTTCCTACCGGTATGGATCGGCGCGGCGATGGTTGCCGGACTGCTGCTGGGACGCTGGATACCAGGTTTCAACACGGCGCTGGAAAGCGTTCAGATCGACGGGATTTCACTGCCGATCGCGCTCGGGCTGCTGATCATGATGTATCCGGTCCTGGCCAAGGTCCGCTACGACCGCCTCGACACCGTCACCGGCGATCGCCGTCTGCTGATCGCCTCGCTGCTGCTCAACTGGGTGCTCGGGCCGGCATTGATGTTCGCCCTGGCCTGGCTGCTGCTTCCCGATCTGCCGGAATACCGCACCGGGCTGATCATCGTCGGGTTGGCCCGCTGCATCGCCATGGTCATCATCTGGAACGACCTGGCCTGTGGTGACCGCGAAGCCGCCGCCGTGCTCGTCGCACTGAACTCGATCTTCCAGGTCGTGATGTTCGCCGTGCTGGGCTGGTTCTATCTCTCCGTGCTGCCTGGCTGGCTCGGCCTGGAACAGACCACCATCGACACATCACCGTGGCAGATCGCCAAATCCGTGCTCATCTTCCTGGGCATACCACTGGCAGCCGGATACCTCTCCCGACGCCTCGGTGAACGGGTCAAAGGCCGCGACTGGTACGAGACCCGGTTCCTGCCGAGGGTCGGACCCTGGGCGCTCTACGGGCTGCTGTTCACCATCGTGATCCTCTTTGCGTTGCAGGGTGATCAGATCACCAGCCACCCGTGGGACGTGGCCCGCATCGCGCTGCCCCTGCTGGCCTACTTCGCGATCATGTGGGGCGGCGGCTATGCCCTCGGCGCGGCCATGGGTCTGGGCTACCAGCGCACCACCACCATGGCGTTCACCGCCGCCGGCAACAACTTCGAACTGGCCATCGCGGTGGCGATCGCCACCTACGGAGCGACCTCCGGGCAAGCCCTCGCCGGCGTCGTCGGTCCCCTCATCGAAGTCCCCGTACTGGTGGCCCTGGTCTACGTCTCACTTGCACTGCGCAACCGATTTCCCCACAGCACAACACGGTCCACCTCATCACCCCCATCGACCGACGCTGACAAAGGAGTCACATCGTGACCGACAGCCCCGTCATCTATCCTTCCCGTGACCTGTCCATCGACCAGCAACTGGCACTTCGTACCGCAGCGACCCGCCTGCGGGACCAGTTCGCCGAACACTTCGGTGTGGAAACCATCGAACGGTTCCTGCACTCCTCCTACGACCAGTTCGCCGGACGAGCCACGGTGCCGAACTTCCTGCCCCTGCTGGCCGAACGCTTTGCCCGTCAACGCCTGACCGCCCTGGCCCGGGTGGAAGGCAAGATCACCGACACCAAACCCACCGTGCTGTTCTTGTGCACCCACAACGCCGGACGATCGCAGATGGCGCTGGGCTACTTCACCCACCTCGCCGGTGACCAAGCGATTGCCTGGTCCGGAGGATCAGAGCCCGGCAACGACATCAACCCCGCAGCAGTGCAGGCGATGGCCGAAGTCGGCATCGACATCACCGGCGAATTCCCCAAGCCCTGGACAGACGAAATCGTGCGAGCCGCCGACATGGTGGTCACCATGGGCTGCGGCGATGCCTGCCCGATCTTCCCCGGGAAGCGCTACGAAGAATGGGCTGTCACCGATCCCGCCGGCCAAGACCTCGACCCGGTGCGCCTCATCCGCGACGACATCGAAGAACGGGTCCGGCGCCTACTCGCCGATCTCAACATCACCGCCACCGACCGATAGAGCGGCAGCACAAGCGAATTCGCCCGAGGAGCCGGTGATGTCACCCCGCCATATCGTCGCGGTCGGCGGCAGCGACGCCGGCATCAGCGCGGCGCTGCGCATCCGTGAACTCGACCCCACCACCAACGTCACGGTCGTCGTCGCCGACGCCTACCCCAACTTCTCCATCTGCGGAATCCCCTACTACGTCTCCGGCGAGGTCACCCACTGGACCAACCTGGCCCATCGCACGGCAGCCGACCTGGCTGCCACCGGCATGCGCGTGCTCACCGACACCCGCGCCACCCGCATCGACGTCGACGCGCACACCCTCGACATCCTCGACCCCAACGGCACGCCCACCCAGCTCGCCTACGACGCCCTGGTCGTCGGCACCGGCGCCGCGAGCTCCCGACCCCCCATCGCCGGACTCACCGGCGCCGATCGGCTCGGGCCCGATGACGGGGTGCATCTGCTGCACTCCATGGGCGACACCTTCGCCGTCATGGAGTCCCTGCAAGAACGCCAACCCAAGACTGCGGTGATCATCGGCGCCGGCTACATCGGCCTGGAAATGGCCGAAGCCCTCACCCTCCGCGGAATCCACGTCACCCAACTCGAAGCCCTGCCCGAAGTACTCCCGACCGTCGACCCCGAACTCGGTGCCCTGATCCACACCGAACTCGACCAGCGCGGCGTCGAGGTCCTGACCAACACCGCCGTCACCGCTATCACCCGCACCGAAACCGGCGCACTGCGTCTCACCGCTACCGACAACAATCAAACACTCACCCGCACCGTTGATTTCGTCCTCGTCGTGGTCGGCGTGCGACCCGACACCGAACTGGCCACCCACGCTGGAGCCGAACTCGGCCTCAAGGGCGCCATCGCCGTGGATGACACCATGCGCACCAACCTGACCGACGTCTTCGCCGCCGGTGACTGCGTACACACCCACCACCGCCTGCTCGGCCTGACCTGGCTGCCGCTGGGCACCACAGCCCACAAACAGGGCCGCGTCGCAGGCGAAAACGCCATCGGGGGCAGCGCACGCTTCGCCGGCAGCCTCGGCACCCAAGTGGTCAAGGTGTTCAATCTCGTCGCTGCTCGCACCGGCCTGCGCAAACACGAAGCGGCCGCAACCAGCCACGGCTGGACACCGGTCAGCACCAGCTCGACCCCAGACGATCACAAGGCGTACTACCCCGGCGCGACGCCGATCCACATCCGCATCACCGGCGACCAGACCAGCGGACAACTCCTCGGCGCCCAACTCGTCGGGCACCGCAGCGCGGAAATCGCCAAACGGGTCGACACCTATGCCACCGCCCTGTACCACCACATGACCATCGACAGGCTCAACGACCTCGACCTGTCCTACACCCCACCGCTGGGCTCACCGTGGGACGCCACCCAACTGGCCGCACAAGCCTGGGTGCGTGAGCACCAGCGGGCCCATCAGCAACACAGCCTGACGCAGTAGGAAGCGACCGCGCTCACTGCGGCACGCTCTGCGAGCTTGCTCGCGGCCAGATAGCCCGGATGCGACCGAATGCCGACGTCGATGTTTGCTGAACTGCTAGCCTCTGCAGGCAGCAGTCAAGAACGCACTTGCCCGGGAGGTTGCATGCGGGCGTCAGGATATGTCGGAGGCCTCGCGATCGCGCTCGGGATCGGTGCAGCCCTGTTCGCCGGGCAGGGGGTGGCATCCGCCGCCCCGCACACGGCGGGGTCGGGATCATCGGCCCACAAGCCCGCGACAAGCGGCAAGAAAGCCACCGCATCATCGGCGCGGAGGTCGGCGGTTCCGTCGCATAGCCCCGGACAGCTCGGGCGGTCCGACCGAGCCGATGCACTCCGCGGCCAGATCCGTCGCCCGTCGACCAGGCCGGCAACCGGGCACTTAACACCGGCTACTACGGGTTTCTCCCGCGCACGCCACGAATCATCCACGGCCACAAATACTTCCACGCTGCCCGCCACCTCCGAGGTCTCGGTGAATCTGCCACCGATGCCCGTCACCAAGGGTTTGTCGTTCACGGTGTCGCCCGACTTTATGAAGGGGTTCGCCAGCGACTATGTCACTGCTGGCGGCGCCCCCACCGACGGTGCGCACTTCTTCTTCGGCGATCTCGCGGTCGCGAGCCTCGATGCCCTGGCCGAGGAAAAGATCCAGCCCAAGCAGGTGCACCTGTTGCTGGGCAACTTGGCGGCGTCAGGATACTTCGGGGGAATCTGGCTGCGTGACAATCTGCGCGACACCAGCACAGCTGCGGTCATGTCGCCACCGGCGCTCACCCCCGCGGTCGACCTGACGCCGTCGGCGATCGGGATTCGGTTGTTCGACGCGGTCGCGGCCGGGCTGGCAGGCGCGGCGGCGAGGGCGAACGACTGGGTCGTCAGGACCGTGGCCCACGCTTCGGTCCCCGTGCTGCTGGCGCTGTACGGCTACAACCGGGGCTACCTGCAGGTGGTGCTCGAGAACCCGCCCGCCGGTGTGCCGTCGATGCAGGACACGCTGGCCTGTGACGGGTTCCTGGACTGCAACTCGACGGCCTTCCCGCTGCAGCTGGCCAACCGCTACGACAGCGCGCTCGGCAAGCTCGACAATCCGACGAATCTCGGCTGGGCGGAGATGGCGGCGTGGACCACCGTTCTGCAAAGTGCCACCAGCGCAGGCCGGTTCGTGTGGGAAGGGCTCGCCCGCGGCGGCTTCTCGCCTGCCTCCTACACCGCGCTCGTCGATCTGAGCTCGGCCTATCTGATGGTCAGCAAGGCGGCGGCGCTTTCCAGCATGACCGCGTATGCCGGTGGCGACGCCACCGTCGGCCGCAGCTCGCTGCGCCTACAAGCCGGCTTGTGGATGTGGTCGGGCGCCTACTTCGCCGGCCTTGCCTCGGGGGCAGGTCGCGGGACCATGCCCAAGATCGTGGTCACCTGACGGCGGATTGTGCGGATGATGTCGGTCTCCCAATTCCGGGAGCCCCGCTCACTCATACATCCTTCCGGTGAGGGTGCTGCGTTCCCGTTGCTAGCGTGGCAGTCATGAGCGATACCACGGACACAACGCCGAACGAGGGCTTCGAGTTCGTCATCGCGGCACCCGGCGTCGAACTCGCGGCTCAACGATCTGGCGAAGGCCCGGCCGTGCTACTGATCGGCGGCCTCGGCATGCCGAGCGTCACGTGGGACATCTGCGGACTTCCCCGCGCCCTCGTCGATGCCGGATTTCAGGTCATCACGTACAGCACCCGCGGAATGTCGCCGTCCTCCGCCCCGCCCGCGCCGTACTCGGTGGCCGATCTGGCCGCCGATGCTGCCGCCGTACTCGACCATTTCCGCGTTGAGCAGGCCACGGTCGTCGGCTACTCGATGGGCTGCTATACCGCGCAGACGCTGCTGCGCAGCCGGCCCGAGCTGGTGCATGCGCTGGTTCTGTTCGCCGGGCTGCAGCCCTCGCCGGTGGGTGTGATGGTCGGCGAGATGGAACTCGGCCTCATCGAGCGCTACGGCGAGGTGCCGCGCGAGGTACTGGTCTTGGAGCAATTGCTGACTACCCTGCACCCGCCGATGCTGCAAGATCCGACGACGGTGAAGGGCTGGCAACTGGCGCTGTCGGCCGGCTACGACAGCGGGTGGTCCGGACCGGAGGGGTTCAAGGGACAGCTGACGGCATCGCATCAGTGGATCACGGCCGGCGAGCCGATCCCCGAGCATCTCGGCGCGATCGACGTGCCCACGCTCGTCCTGGCGTTCGAGTATGACCTGTTCTTTCCGCCGGCTCTCTGCGAGGAGACCGCTCGACTGATCCCGGGCGCCGAATTCGTGCAGATCGACGACGCAGGCCACGGCGGCATCTTCACCGGACCCGGGGACAGCGTCGCCCGGATCACCGAGTTCTGCCGCGCGCACCGCGGAAGCTGACCTTCGCGCGGGGACGCGGATCCCCCACTCCCACAGGCCGACGCTTCACGTCGGTAGGGCGGTACCGTCCCATTCGTGGTCGTGCATGAACGCCTCCGGGATGTTGACACGATAGCGGACGGCCTCGGCGAGGATGTTTCCCATGGCCAGCGGCACCGCCAGGCCCGGCCCGGGATCGCGGCGGTCGAAGATGACTCCGTCGGTACGTAGGTAGTCGCGCAGGAATCCGCGGAAGGTGTTGCCCTTCACCGACGATTTGCGCCACCCGTACATCAGCATCCCCGGGCCCACCATCTTGCTCGTACCCGGCTTGGGCACGATGACGGCGTCGTTCACGCCGAAAAATGCCCTGTCGACCCCCGTTTCCGGATCGAACAACAGAATTCCACTGGTGGCGCGGGGATTACATTCGACGGCGAAGAGCCCCCGGCCCGGCACCTCGATGAAATCGAACCCGATCTGCCCGGTGAAATTGAACGCCTTGACGCATTCGCGCACCCACGCGGCGATGCCCTCGTGCTGGACAGACTCGAACGCCAGGCACGACGTGCCACCGATCGCGTAGCGCACCGGGTAGACGGCGTAGGCTTTCACCTGGCCGTCGTGGCAGACCGAATACGAGCAGTAGTTCGTGCCGTCGGCCCACTCCTGGCCGATCCACGGATTTTGCGGCTCGAAACTCAGGCCGCGCGGGAGCTCACCGGCAAGCACCTTGTAGACCTCCTGCGAGCCACGCCCAAAGACGCGCTTGAGCGCGAAGGCCCCATCGAAATCCAGCGCGTCGAGCTCCTCTTGGCTGCGGGCCAGTGCAAAGTCGAGGGTGGGTATGCCCAGCGCCTTGAGTGCGGCCTGGAATTCGTACTTGCTCTCCAGCCGGGCCTCGACGTCGGAATCGGAGAAGAACAGCTTGCGGGCATCCGGGAAGAGCTCGGGGTAGCGCTTGATGGTGTTTGCCAGGATCTCGGTGCCCTCGTGGATCGGCACGACCAGGTCCACACCCTCCTCGTCGGTGATGCGCGCGATGGCCCGCGTCCATTCGACCGGTTGATACCTCGGCCGCGGCGTGCGAAACGTCTTCTTGACCAGCCGGGAGAACCTGGTGATGGGAAACGGCACCGAATCCGCGATCAGCACGTCGTGTCCGACGGCGCCCATCAAGCGGGCCAAGTGGAGTGACAGGAACGACCGGCCGAAGGTGATCAGGACAGTCTTTCCACTTGTTCTGGTTGTTCTGGTTGTCCCGGTTCTTGCGGACACTCGAACCTCCTATCGGGAACACGCGGCGCCGGTATCGCTCCCCTGAATCTGTGGTCGCAGAGGCGAGCCTATGGCCCAAGCCGTGACTTCCCGCGATAGCACGCGCATTCAGAAGTGCTGTCGATTGGGAATGTAGTCGAAAACTGGCTGTTTGCAGCGATTCTCGCCGACAGGAGACAAGCAGCTCGATTTCGCTGAAAGCACCTCTCACCTGCTAATTCTGTTGGTCGGGCGGACGTAGCGGGCGACGCACAGCGGGTCCTCACCATCCCTGCCGGACTGGCCACTGCTCCGTTGCCCCGCTGCGATCTTCCGGCCACCGACCCGCCCGCCGAGAATGGTCCACGTTCGTCGACACCGTCCACCTGGCAAGAATGTCTCCCCAATAACGGGTCCCTTCGCCGCGCCGTATGCGACCATCGGTTTGCTTCCACCGTGTACTCGACAACAGAACGCAACACGCACCCAGGGGATTCATGTACACGTCTGTCCGTCCATACACCGCTGGTTTGGCTGCCGCTAGCGCCGGCATTCTCACGCTCAGTTTGGTGACGGCACCACCCGACATGGGTATCGCGGTCCCTCGCGCTGAAGTTCATGCCGCCCGACTCGCGGCCGTCACAGCCGCAGACATCAGCACCGCCGTGGTGAAGATTCCCCTCAAGTTCGCCTCGGTGACGAACCCACCCAACGTGCCGATCTCTGCAGCGACGCCTTCGACGACATCGTCGGTGGTTCGGCCGGCAGCAGCGAGCCAAACCGCTGCCGCCAACACAGCAGCGACGAACTCGAGCACCACCACATCCAGCTCAAGTGCCGCCGCATCCACAGATCAGCCAGACCTGATCTCCTTCGCGAATTCGCTCCTGGAGTACATCAAGAGTCTCGGTTTCGGCGACGGTGCTGTCATTCTCGCCATCGGCCTGAGTGGCGTCGCAGCGACCTTGTTCGGAGCCGCGTACGCATGGAACGGCTTTGTAGACTTCGTCAATCCGGTGCTCCGTTTTTTCGGCCAACCACAGCTGAAACCTGTTCCGATCTGCTTCTTCTGCGAGAGCACGGCGGCCGCGCCGGCGCGGTTGGCTGCGCCCGCCGCAACGGCGGCCAACTCTGCTGACAGTCCCGTCAGGCCGGCCACCCGGGCGGGTTTGGCGACAACCAAACGCGTTGCCCGAGCCACCGAGCATCCAACTGCTCCTGTCGGCCGTCAGGATGAAAGCGCCAGCCCCACAGCGGCGTCGGTCCGCGAGGTCAACGCAACCCCCACCGTGGCGGCAACCGCCGATACCACCACCCGGAACACCACCCGGTCAGTTGCCGGAGCCGGCACCAACAAGCCGAACACCGGTCGGTCGACTGACAAGGCGGGTACCGGCAAGAAGGCCACCGCGCATTCAGCCAGGAGCGTTGGCGGCAGCAAGCGGAAGTGACAGGAAATCACAGCCGGCAAACCAGCTCGATCTTCGATTGTTCCCACGCCTCGTCGACGTGACGATCCGCCTCCGCGGCGGCGGGCAGCTCCGGCTTGGCTGCGACGAGTCCTTGCGCGACCATGGAACGTGAGCATCTAGAACCGATGCCGGCCCGCGGTTTTGGATGTGCGCTTCGATGAAGGACGATCGGCTGCAGGATCATCGATCGCAGTCGAGGGATCTGGAACCCGAAGGACCTGCCTGCCGACTCCAAGTGTGTATTGACGAGCTCCGCACTGCCCCAAGGACTCCCGCACAGGCCCTCGCGGGCTTGGCCGTTGTGGACGGCGCCTGGCCCTGGGCTGGTTCCCATCCGGGCACAATCTGACGTGATGGCTAGTCCATCCGGCCCACGTCGAGCAGGTTGATCACCGGTGCGCCCTCCTCGTCGGAGGCGGCCAGGTCCACGTCCACGTCGAACCCCCAGTCGCGGTCGCCGGCGGGGTCGTCGAGGATCTGCCGGACCCGCCACACGCCGGGCTGCCGGTCGATGATCAGCAGTGCGGGACCGCGGGCGTCGGCGCCGGTGCCCACCGTGTCGTGCTCGTCGAAGTATGCCCGGCCGACCTGCCCCCAGCGCTGGGCCGGCCACCCGGAAGAACCGTCCAGCCGGCCGAGATCCTCCCAGCGGCCCCGGGCGAACAGCTCCACCCGCCGGAACAGCGCATTGCGGACCATCGCAGTGAACGCCCGCTCGTTGCCGGTCAGCGGGCGCGGCCGGGCGGGAACCATCACAGGGGTCTCCGGTTGCTGATCCGGGCTGGTTAGCTCTTCCCACTCGTCGAGCAGACTCGAATCGACCTGACGCACCAGCTCTCCGAGCCATTCGACGATGTCGGCGAGTTCCTCGGTCCGCGCTGCGGCGGGGACTCCGGACCGCAGCGCCCTGACGGCGTCGGACAGGTATCGCAGTACCGCGCCCTCAGAGCGGGTCAGCCCGTAGCTGCTAACGAACTCCCGGAAAGTCAGCGCCCGCTCCCACATCTCGCGCACCACGGATTTCGGCGACAGCCGCCCGTCGGCGGCCCACGGGTTGGTCTGCAGGTACACCACGAACGCGTGCCCGAGCAGATCGTCCAGCGGCTTGGGATAGCTGACCTCGTCCAGCAGCTCCATCCGCTCGTCGTACTCGATCCCGTCGGCCTTCATCGCGGCGACGGCCTCGCCCCGGGCCTTGTTCAGTTGGGCGGCCAGGATCTGACGGGGATCCTCCAGCGTGGCCTCGATCACCGAGATCACATCGAGCGCATAGTTTTCCGACACCGGGTCGAGCATCTCGATTGCCGCCAGCGCGAACGTCGACAACGGTTGGTGGAGCGCGAAGTCGGGCGGCAGATCGACGGTGAGCCGGTAGCGTCGACCATCGGCGTCGGGCTCGTCGAGGCGCTCCAGAACACCGGCCTGCAACAGCGAACGCGCGATACCGACCGCCTCGCGGATGAGCTGAAGCTGCCGCTTGCGCGGCTCGTGGTTCTCGGTGAGCAGCCGGCGCATGGCGGCGAACGGGTCGCCGGGGCGGTCCACGACGTCGAGGATCATCGCCGTCGATACCCGCATGTGGCTGGTCAGCGGCTCGGGAGCTGCGCCGACCAGCCTGGTCATGGTCGACTCGCTCCACGGCACCATGCCCTCGGGCACCTTGCGGCGAACCAACTTTCGGCGCTTCTTCGGGTCGTTGGCGACCTTCGCGAACTGTTTGAGGTTCTCCACCTCGTGCTCGGGGGCCTGGACGACGACGGTGCCGGCGGTGTCGTAGCCGGCCCGTCCGGCCCGTCCGGCGATCTGGTGGAACTCGCGGGCGGTGAGCAGCCGGGTGCGAGCGCCGTCGTACTTCGACAGCGCCGAGAACACGACGGTTCGGATCGGAACGTTGATCCCGACGCCGAGGGTGTCGGTGCCGCAGATCACCTTGAGCTGGCCGGCCTGGGCCAGCTGTTCCACCAGCCTCCGATACTTCGGCAGCATCCCGGCGTGATGAACCCCGATCCCGTGTCGAACCAGCCGGGACAGCGTGGTGCCGAACGCTGAGGAAAAACGGAACTGGCCGATGGTGTCGGCGATCGCCTTCTTTTCGTCCTTGGTGCTGAGGTTGACGCTCATCAGCGCCTGCGCTCGCTCGAGCGCGGAGGCCTGGGTGAAGTGGACGACGTAGATCGGCGCCCGGCTGGTGTCGAGCAGATCGCCGATCGTCTCGTGCATCGGGGTGGTCGCGTAGGAGTAGAACAGCGGGACCGGGCGCTCGACGCTGGTCACCAGCGCCGTCGGCCGGCCGGTGCGCCGGGTGAGGTCCTCCCGCAGGAACGTGACATCGCCGAGGGTGGCCGACATCAGCAGGAACTGCGCCTGGGGAAGCTCCAGCAGCGGCACCTGCCAGGCCCAGCCGCGATCGGGGTCGCCGTAGAAGTGGAACTCGTCCATCACAACGAGCCCGATATCGGCCTTGCCGCCCTCGCGCAGTGCGATGTTCGCCAATACCTCGGCGGTGCAGGCGATGATCGGCGCGCGGGCGTTGACTGCAGCGTCGCCGGTGAGCATGCCGACGTTGGCCGGGCCGAACACCTCGCACAGCGCGAAGAACTTCTCGCTCACCAGCGCCTTGATCGGCGCGGTGTAGTAGCTGCGCCGTCGGGCCGCCAGAGCGGTGTAGAGCGCGCCGGTGGCGACCAGCGACTTGCCGGAGCCGGTCGGTGTCGCCAACACCACGTTCGCGCCGCTGACCAGCTCGATCAGCGCCTCCTCCTGTGCCGGGTACAGGACGGTGCCGCTCGCCGCGGCCCAGTCGGCGAAGGCGGCGAACAGCGCGTCGGGGTCGCCGCCCAAGGCACGCAGGGCGGACAGGTCGCCCGGGTCGTCGAGTAGCACGGCAGCGGTCATCGGCGGGACTCAGCTCGTGCGGCCGGCCGTCGCGCCGTCCGCGAGGCCGGCCAGGGCACCGGGCAAGGGGCCCGTGTGCAGGACTCCGAGGCGCTGGGTGGCGCGGGTGAGCGCCACGTACAGTTCGGCAGCCCCGCGCGGCCCCTCGGCGAGGATCCGTTCCGGTTCGACCACCAGGACGGCGTCGAACTCCAGGCCCTTGGTCTCCGACGCCGGGACTGTACCGGCGAGGCCCGCCGGGCCGATCACCACGCTGGTGCCGTCACGAGCGGCTTCGGCCCGGACGAATTCCTCGATGGCCGCGGACATGTCATCGGCGGTCACCTGCCTGGACCACGGTGCGGCGCCGGACGACCGGACCGACTCCGGAGGCTGCGCGCCGGGAGCGAACTCGTCGAGCAGGGCGGTGGCGACGGCCATGATTTCGGCAGGGGTGCGGTAGTTCACCGACAACGACCGGTCGACCCAGCGACCGGGCGCATAGGGCTCCAGCATCGTGCCCCACGACGTCGCGCCGGCCTGCGACCGGCGCTGGGCGAGATCGCCGACCACCGTGAAGGACCGGCTCGGGCAGCGCCGCATCAACAACCGCCAGTCCATCTCAGACAGCTCCTGGGCCTCGTCGACGACGATGTGCCGATAGGTCCAGTCCCGGTCGGCGGCAGCGCGTTCAGTGAGTTCCCGGGTATCCCGGGCGACGAATCGGTCGGCGAGGTCCTGCGCGTCGATCAGGTCCCGGGCCAGCAGGCGGTCCTCGTCGTCCATCAGGTCCTCGCGGGCGATCATGACGTCCAGCACGCCGGCGGCGTAGTCGGCCTCGGCTTTGCGTTCCCGCTCGGCGGCCTGCTCGGCCGACTTGTCGCGGCCCAGCAGGTCGACCAGCTCGTCGAGCAGTGGTACATCCGACAACGTCCAAGCGGCACCGCCGCTGCGCAGCAGCGCCGGGTCGGCACCCGCCGCGGCCAGTCGATCCGACGATGAATACAGCTGTGCCAGCAGTGTTTCCGGTGTCAGGATCGGCCAGAGTTCGTCCAGTGCGGCGCGGAACCGGTCGTGTGTGGCGAGCTCGTCCAGCAGGTCGGATCGCAGACTCTCCCAGGCCCGGCGGTCGTCGCGGGTCAGCCAGCCCCGGCCGATGCGGGCGATCGCCCGCTCGGTCAGCACCCAGGTGACGATCTCGGTGAAGACCGCGCGGGCTTCGTTGTGCGGTCGACCGCTCTCCCTGGCTTCCTGCCTGGCCCACTCCGCGGTCTCGGCGTTGATCTGCACCGTGATGTCGGTCAGTGCGATCGGGATCGAATCTGCCGGCAGCTGTTGGCGGTCGGCGACCGCCGCTGCGAGCACATCCAGGATCTGCCGGGAGCCCTTGAGACGGGCGACCGTCGGGGTGTCCTCGGCGGTGACGGAGAGACCGGGTACCAGGTCGCCGGTGGTCATGAACACGACGTTCGATTCGCCCAGGGACGGTAGAACGCGGCCGATGTAGTTCAGGAATGCCGGGGTGGGTCCGACGACGAGAACGACCTGGCTCTCGATCCGTTCCCGTTGGTTGTAGAGCAGGTACGCAACGCGATGCAGCGCCACCACGGTCTTGCCGGTTCCCGGGCCCCCTTCGATCACCAGCACCCCCGGATGGTCCAGCCGGATGATCTCGTCCTGTTCGGCCTGGATGGTCGCCACGATGTCGCGCATGCCGTCCCCGCGGGGCGCGTTGACCGCCGCCAGCAGGGCCGCATCACCCCGCTCGCCACCACCGGGATGCCCGAGGATCTCGTCGGTGAAATCGAGCACCCTCCGTCCGAGGGTGTGGAAATGGCGGCGTCGGTGCATGTTCTCCGGGTGCGCGGCAGTCGCGACATAGAACGCGCGCCCGGCCGGTGCGCGCCAGTCGAGCAGTAGCGGCTCATAGTCGTTCTCGCGGTCGAAGATGCCGACCCGGCCGATGTAGGAGCGTTCGCCCGAGACGCTGTCCAACCGGCCGAAGCACAGCCCGCAGTCGGCGGCGTCCAGCCGCGATACCTCTCTGGCCATCGCCCGCACCTCGGCATCCCGATCGACCAGAGTTCCGCCGTTCTGCGGATCGACGGGGCGGCGCAACGCGGCGCCGTACCTTTCCTTGGCCCGGGCGCGCTCGGCGTCGAATCTGGAATACAGCTCCGCCACGTATCCGCGCTCGGCGCCCAACTCGTCTTCGTACTGTCGGTCGGACAACAGCCCCTCACTTTCCTGCTCCGGTCAGCGATTCTGCGGCACGACCGGGGGATCTTGCCGCAAGACCCCCTATGCGCTACACGGTGAAAGGGGAAGGGAACCAACGCCCTCTGCATATTGTGCCCGGCCACCGGTCGATCGGTGAGTCCGCCGCCGTCAATGCTGCAACCGCTGACGAGGGATCAGGCCTCGGAGCACCACATGCGGCCCCGCAGCGTGATGCGTGATCGCACTTGCCGTGCACCCAGCCGACACGCGCGGTATCACGCCTACCAGCTGAACGTAAAGCAGGCTAGCGCTTGCTGGCCAGGGTTCACTTTACGCTTGGCAAGTACCGTTCCGGATGACCGACCGCCCACACGGTCAGCACCGCCGAGATCCTGTTCGACGACGACCATTCGGGGCGAACTCATCGAGGATCGTCCCGTCGTGACCGATCCGTTCGTCCGCTGCGCCGAGTCGCACGGAGTCACGCGGTGGAGCAAAGCGACCTCGCCGCTATCCGATTCAGTCCGGCACACCAGGCCCGGACAGTTCGTGACTTTCGGCACTAGCCTGCCGATGAGGCAGCAAGTAACTTGCGGTGGGCAACGGGACACGCGTCGGCGGGGGGTTGTGATGTTGCTTCGCGCATTGCTCATCGGAGGGCTGACCGCAGTCGCCATGATGGCCGCACCGGGGGCCGAGGCGGCGGATTTCGCCGTGAGCAGCCCGGCGTTCGCCGACAACACCCCGATCCCGGCCGAGTACTCCTGCCACGGCCGCAATGTGCCTCCACCGCTTCGCTGGGATTCCGTGCCGGCCGACACGGAATCGCTGGCTCTGGTCGTCGACGACCCTGATGCCCCAAGTGGGCTCTACGTTCACTGGGTCGTCACCGGCATGCCCCCCTCGACTACCGAAATCCTCGACGGTGCGCTGCCCGAAGGGGCCCAAGTCAGCCTCAACTCCGGGGGCAACGCAGCCTATCTGGGCCCCTGCCCGCCCGCGGGCACCGGTGTGCATCACTACCGCTTCCAGCTGTACGCCCTGAACGAGCCGTTGGTGCTGGCGCCGACGACGACGGCGAGGCAGGCCACCCAGACGATCACCGGTGCGGCCATCGCGACGGCCACCACGGTCGGCCTTTTCGGTGCCTGAGCTCAGCGCGATGAGATTGAACAACCCCTACCTCGTAGCCGCGAGAACCATCGTCGCCACCGCCCTGGCTGTCCTTGCCCTGGGCGCATGCGGTTCATCCGACGAAACCGCCAGCACAGCGACGTCCAGCCCGTCCGACGCCACCACGACCAGTGCGGCGGCAGCCACCTCCTCGGCGCACGCCGCCAAACCCAACGTCACCCTCGCCGACTACCTGCGTGACAACGGAATCGCCGAAACTTCGATCCATCACGGTGACCCCGGTGCGCCCACCATCGACCTGCCGATGCCGCCCGACTGGCGGCCCGGGGGCCGGGCCGTACCGGACTTCGCCTACGGCGGCATCATCTACGACAACCCGGTGTCGCCCAGGGACCCGTCCAGCATCTTCGCCATGGTCTCCAAACTCACCGGCGACATCGACCCGGCCAAAATCCTTGAGTTCGCGCCCGGAGAGCTGAGGAATCTTCCCGGCTACAAGGGCGGCGATGGCACCCCGACCACCCTCGACGGATTCGACGCCGTCCAGCTCGCCGGCACCTACGTCGAGGATGGTGCCCAGCGCTTCACCGCACAGAAGACGGTGGTGATCCCGGGCCAGGACGCCCTATTCGTGTTGCAGCTCAACGCCAACGGCCCGGCCAACGAGAAGGGCGTGATGATCCAGGCCATGGGCGTCATCGACACCCAAACCACCATCACGCCGCCCGCAGCGGGATGAGGCTGAACATTGAGCCGCCGAA
>Ga0210086_1000039_pt1 | contig 87064 bp, 83 predicted proteins | sample China_Galinas_PW_3_FD_184867 | JGI IMG/M metagenome (GOLD analysis project Ga0210086, IMG submission 184867) | Wetland microbial communities from San Francisco Bay, California, USA, that impact long-term carbon sequestration - China_Galinas_PWB_D2... | ecosystem: Environmental > Aquatic > Marine...
CACCTCGAGGTACCTGTTGACCGCCGCTTCATATGCTTTTTTCTTGAAATAGAAATTCGCCACGACCATGCCGTGCTCCGAGAGTATGCTGCGGCATTTGTCGATGTAGTAAACGAGGGTCTCCCTGTAGGGATTGCGCGGGTAGAGGTCGTTTAGCTTGTTGAACTCCTCGAGCGCCCTTCGCGCGGCGTCCGAGCCGCGTTCGGCGTCCTCTATCTGGTCGAAGTAAATAAGCCCTATCTGGAACTGGGCGTACGATGCGTATTTGTGATTGGGGTAGAACTCGATGAATTTCCTGTACTCATCGATGGCCGGGTCATATTCCTTCTGGAGGATGTAGGTGTCGGCCACCCTCAGGTGGGCCAGAGGGGCGTACTTCATCTCGGTGTCGCGGCCCTTGATGAGCTCCAGCTCGCGCCGGGCCTCGTCGTACTGCTTCTTGTTGATGAGGGCGTTGGCTTTCTTGAAGGCCTGGTCCATGTCGAAGGAGCCGGTGGTAATCTTCGGCCTTGCCTTACCCTTGGTGGACTTCTTCCCGCAGGAGGCCGTGAAGACGAGCATTACGCAGAGGGCTATAAGCGCTATTTTTCTCATATCTGGAGCATTATTAGATTACCACAGCCCACGGGGGAGTTTCCATTATCGCCCTTCAGAGCCCGCCGCAAAATGAAAAGGGCCCCTGAGGGCCCCTTAATGCTGGTGTAGTTTAAAGGATAGGATTACTCTACGGTGAAATCCACCGCGCTTATCTCGTTACCGTCGGCGTCCTGGAGCGAGACCTTCCAGTGCCCCACGCGGCCCGCTATCTTCTTGCTCGACCACGTCCTCCAGCGGTTGCTGGGCTTAAGCAGCAGGGTGACGAGCGCCGTCTCGTTGCCCTCGTAATACCAGACCATGGAGACCTCCGTGTTATGGCGGATGCTGCGGGCCTCGAGGAAGCAGTACACCTCGTTTACCGAGGCGGGGAACGTATTGGCGACGCCCACGGGCTCCCTGTCGGCGACGTCCGTGGAGGTTACCATCCTCGACACCGTCATCCCGCTCTCTTCGGCCCGGACGCTCTGCGGAAGCCAGAGTGAGGCCAGGCATATGATTCCTATGGTTATCGCTAAGAAAGCGCCTCTCGTTCTCATCTCTTTACCTCCGGGTATCTGGTGTGCGACAAGTCATAATATTAACAAAACCAGGCGGGAAAACCAAGCATCAGGCGGTTGCCGATAGCACTTTTGGTATGTATAATCTGTCCAGACGGTGCAATTATGCGTTCTGCCATAATCATAAGCCTGATCCTGCTGGTTGTCCCCTCTGTCGCTCTTGCCAATGTTGAGTACGCGAGGCAGACGGGGAAGGCCTGTGCGGTCTGCCACGTTAACCCCTCGGGCGGGGGCGAGCTAACGGTGGAGGGACGGGCCTTCAGGGACGACCTGCGCGCCAAGGGCCTCTACAAGCCGCTGACCACGGCTCAGCACGTGATAAGGCTGATAGTGGGATACCTGCACATAATGACCGCCATCTTCTGGTTCGGCACGATACTCTACGTGCACATACTCCTTAAGCCAGCTTACGCCGCACGCGGCCTGCCCAGGGGCGAGCTGATCGTGGGCTGGGCCTCGATAATCATAATGGCCGTGACCGGCACGATGCTCACCATAGCCAGGGTGCCTTCGTTGCACGTGCTCTATACCACGCGTTTCGGCATGCTGCTTATGGTAAAGATGGCCCTGTTCCTGGTGATGGCCCTGACGGCGGCGGTCACGACTTTCGTGATAGGTCCCAAGCTCAGGAAAAAACGGGCGCTTGCCCTCACGGAGGGGAAGCAGGACCTCACCTCCGGGGAGCTTGCCCAGTTCGACGGCAGGGAGGGCCGGCCGGCCTATGTCGCTCATGACGGAAGCATTTACGACGTAACAAAGGGAAAGTTCTGGAAGGACGGCTCGCATATGAAGAAGCACCCGGCGGGCATGGACCTCACCGACGCCATCAGGCAGGCCCCTCACGGGACTGAAAAGATCGACGCCATGCCGCTCGTCGGAAAGCTGGTCGAGCGCTCGGGCAAATCCGAGAGGCCGACGCATCAGAAGGTCTTCTATTTCTTCGCCTACATGAACCTCGCGCTTGTCTTCCTCATAGTGTTCGTTATTTCTCTCTGGCGGTGGTGGTAACAGCGCTTCGCCAATAAGACCGGTAGCTATGATGTTTTGTTTTAAGGGGGGTGGGGGCCCGCCTTGTGAGACGGGCCCCCGGGGGTGTAAAAACTATAAGTCTAAGGCCCGACCGGCCTTAGCAACCGCCGTAGGGGTTTCATGTGCCGCCGCCCGAGAGCTTCGAGGCCAGCAGCGAGAAGATGCTCGTGGCGTCGTACTTCACGGTCTCCATGCTGCCGCAACGCGGGCACGCGAAGATCCCCGGCCTTTTCTCGGCCGTGAACTCGTGCCTGCATGAACGACAAAGGTAGAGTTGTTCTGACATATCCCTTAAACCTCCTTTATGACTTCCTTTTCTTCTTTCTCTTCTTCATGTACTCAAGAAACGTCTTCATGTCGCACTTGCCGGTTACCTTCATGAACTCGTAGCACTCGTCGAGCGACTGGAGGTCGTCGAGCACTACCTGGTCCTGCTTGAGGTCCTCCTTGAGGGCCTTCAGTATCTTGTCCGCCGGTGTCGGCATGTCCTTTCGGAGCGAGTAATAGGAGAGCTTGCCGTCCTTGCGCTCCTTCAGAAGCCCCGCCGCGCTCATGAGCGATAGGTTCCTTGATATAAGCGGCTGAGACACCCCGAGCACTCCCATGAGCTGGCATACGCAGAGCTCCTTCTTTACAAGGAGCATCAGGATGCGCAGCCTGTTTTCGTCGGAGAATAACTTGAGTAGCCGTGCCGTGTCTTTCATATTAATAAATTGTAATATGTTTATTGGGAAAAAGTCAAGCCGACGGGTGTCGCCTGAGGAAGGCAAAACAAAGGAGGCCCGAGGCCAGCAGTATGCCCAGGCCAAGGAGGGACAACGTCATAAGTGGCAGATATCTAAAGGAAACCACGTGTTTGCCCGGAGGCACGACCACGCCGCGCATCACGCCGTTGGTCTCGTAAATCCGGGTCGCACGGCCATCGACGTAGGCCCTCCAGCCCCGGTAGTACTGGTCCGAAAGCACCAGGAACCCCCGGCCGGGGGCGTCCGTCTGCACCTCCACCCTGTTGGGGCCGTACCTGGTTACCGTAGCCACGCCGGGCGAAAACGTGAGCCCGCCCTCGAGATTCCTGGCGTCTGCTGTGTATAGCAGGGCCTCGAGGGCCGGGTCTACCTGAAGTGTATAGAACCGTTCGTTGAGAGCCGCGAAGTCTCTGACCGGCTCTACCTCCTCCACCATGAATGCCCGCGGGAGGGCGTTTACGTTCTCGTAAACGAGGTAGTTAGCGGCGTTGAAGACCGGCTGGTAGAGGGGAAGTCGAGTGCCCCTCAGGTCGGGGTTGTTTAAGAGCGGGGCGTAGGGGGCGACACGCACGAGTTTTGGGATGGTCATCTCTATGGGGGCGGATGATGCGTCCGTGGAAAACGATATCCGGTAGTCGCCCTTGGGGGCTTCGAAGGCCGCTTTTTCGGCGTGGTCGGTGGAGGCCGTAAGCACTCCCATGCGGAATCTGCGGTCAAGCACGGGCGGGTAGTCTATCTGCACGTTGAGCGTGCTCTTTGCGGAGCCCGTCCGGCGGCTCTTGAACGAGAGGTAGTAGGTGCCGGGCTCAAGAGAGGCGCTGGCGCCCAGCGATGCTTTCGCAGCGCCCTTATGTGATGGGAACACATAGGCGCCGATGGTCTTTGCAAGGCCGCCCGTGGCCGTCCAGTTGAGCTTCACCTCGTGTGCCTCGGGGACTCGTGTGCCCGATACGGCGTCCAGCCCTGGCAGCCACGTGCCGCGCGGCACTATTATGAAGCGCGTGTTCAGGGCGCTGAGGAGTATGTTGTTTTTGAGAAGAAGCTCCAGCTGGTTCTCCTCGCGCGGCATGAGACCCACGGTGTTCAGCTCAAGGAGACGGATGTAGCTTTCGAACGAGAACTGGTCGTAGGAGTTTACGGAGCCCACCCCGCGCGGCACGTTATAGAGCGAAGCCCCTGCCTTCGTTGAGGAGACCTTGAAAACCCTGTTGAGGCCGAATGAGTAGACGTAATTGTAGGCCATATCCATGTCGTAACTCTTCTGCAGGTTCTTGAGCTTCGGCCCCGACATCTCGTGAAACCCCCCGAACGAAAAACTCTCGGCCAGGATGAGCGCAACTATTACGAATTTCAAAGCAGTGTAGTCCTTCTTCATATATATGACGCACCAGGCCAGATACAGTGTGATAAACGCCATCGGTATCCACACGGCGGGGTTCTTAATGGTGATGCCCTTAAGAATTGCCACGGGGTTTTGGTATTCGAGCGAGCCGAGGTAATCGGCCAGGCCACCGGTGTCGATGACTCCTTTAAGTAAGAGCGCCGCCACGGCAATAGCGAGCACCCCGCCGAAACCTATTGCGCATGTCTTCAAATATCTCCGCGCCTTTTCGCCGTGGAATATGCCGTCGAGCCCCACCGACATGAGCACCGATAGGGCGAGGCTGAACTCCATGAGGTTTCTCCCGTGCGAGCGCATATCCCTGAAAACGGGCATGTTATAGAGGAGTTTGGAAAGCGGCGTGGAGCTTCCGAGCGCAAGCAGCAATCCGACCAGCGCAACGATTCCCCAGAAGCGGACGTGGAGGTTTTTCCTGTCCATAACGAGGGCCGAGAGCGCCAGCACGGTCGCGGCGGCACCGACAAAGGGTATCATCATGTCCTCGGGGGCCGCCATGCCCGTCGCGCCGTAGCCCCCGCTGCTATAGAGGTAAGGGAAAAACAGCGAGGGCAGCGTGGAGATATAGACGTGGTAGAGAGCCGGGAACTCATGGCCGAGCATGCTACTCCATGTGCTTCGGAACGTAAACTTCGATACCTCCATTACGGAATAGATCTGCGATGACGCCACTGCGAAACCGAGCACTATTGCGGCGGCGCAGTACGTGGCGAAGCGCGCCCTCTTCTCCCCCTCTGCAGTAACCGTGTAGTAGGCGAAGAAGAGCATCAGCACGATGTCCGTGTAAAAGCAGATCTGGAAATTTCCGGCCAGTAGCTGGACTCCCACGGCGAGGGCGGCGAAGGCTGCGTATCTGAAATCTACTGTCTGGCGCAGCCGCTCGAGATAATAGAGTATAAGCGGAAGCCATGCGGCGGTATCGAGTATCGCCGTGTGCGGCTTGTGGTCGATAAGAAAGCCCGAGAGCGAGAAGACTATGCCTCCGGCGAAGGCCGGCAGTTTTCTGAGCCCAAGGGCCCTGAGGTACATGAACGTAAAGAGCCCGGCCGCCGAGTAGTGCAGTATGAAACTTGCGTTAAATGCGTAGGGGGCCGGAAGCAGGAAATAGAGGATAAGGTTCGGGGGATAGAGCGCCGCGGTCTGCATCTGCCCTATGAACGGAAGGCCCGCGTACTCGTAGGGATTCCACAGCGGCAGGGTGAACGACTTAATGGCTTCCGCGTAGAACTCCCTTACGGGGTAGTTCCAGAGCAAGGAATCGCCGTTTAAAATGATTATGCCGTCTATGAATATCTTGTGGAAATACAGGCACGTCAGCAGCAGATAGATAAGAAAGAATTTCAGGTATTCCCCGTGGCGCTCTCGCATTAGAACAAGGATACCCGATTCGGAGCGGTTTTTTAAAGATTTGCACACAACAAAAAGGTGTGTATAATCTATTGCATGAAACGGGTGATGTTTTTATGCACGGCGAACTCCTGCCGCTCTCAGATGGCCGAGGGCCTGATGCGCGCGCTGGGGCAGGGGCGCGTGGAGGTGCACAGCGCGGGGCTCTTCGCCTCGGGTGTGCAGCCCCGGGCCATAGAGGTCTTAAAGGAGATAGGCATCGATATCTCCGGGCAGACCTCCAAGGACATCGACCCGGGCCTCATGCGCTCGATGGACTACGTCATTACGCTGTGCGGTCATGCCGAGAGCACTTGCCCGGCCACGCCGCCCGAGGTCACGAGAATCCACTGGCCCATTGACGACCCCGTGGGGGCGCAGGGCACGGACGAGGAGATAATGAACGATTTCCGCCGCGCCCGCGACGAGATAAAGCAGAGGATAGAAGTTTTTCTGAAAGATGAGGGGATAGTCTGAGCCCGGCCTGACAAAAGAAGGGAGAGGCCGGGGGAGCGGATGGCGGTCTCGCATCCCCCGGCGGAGGGTACCCGTTTGGCGATTGCTTTTTGGAAAGCGCGGGTACAACCTTATGACCTATAAGTCCTAATTTATTCCGTGTCCTTGTTCCCCATGGATCTCGCCGTCATGATGAGGCGCTGAATTATTCGCCAGCCTGTTGAGGCTCTCTTTCTTTTGCTGAATAACCTCGAGGAAGACCCTGACCACCTGCGGGTCGAAGAGCTCGCCCGCGGACTTCCTGATGTACTCCATGGCGACGTTGTCGGGCCACGCCGGGTTATGGGGCCTATCGGTCCGCATGGCTTCCCAGACGTCGACCACCGCGAAAATGCGGGCGGCAATGGGGATCTGGGTGCCCTTGAGCCCCCTGGGATAGCCCGAGCCGTTCCAGCGCTCGTGGTGGCAGTATGGTATGTCCATGGCGGGCTTGAGGTATTCGACCACATTGAACATGTCGTGGGCTATCTGCGTGTGCTTCATCATCATCGCGCGCTCCACCTCGTTGAGAAACCCGGTTTTCTGCATCACCTCGGGCGGTACGCCGAGCTCCCCGATGTCGTGGAGGATGGCGCCTCGCCTCATGTTGCGAAGCTCCTCGTCGCTGAGGTTCATCTTTCGCGCTATATCCATCGCCAGTTCGATGCTGCTGTCGCTCGCCTGTATCATCCCCTATGTCTCCTTTCTCTCCAAGGCCTTTAAGACGCAAAAAGCCGGGTACGCCTGAGGTTTCATCCTTCGGCGGCCCGGCCGTCTTCTTCTTTTTATGAAGACCCGTAAGCTCTCCGCCCCCCTCTCGCGAAGGGTTCGGTCTTATCGAGATGTGCTTATGTAAGTAATTCGGTCGAAGTCTCTTGGAAAATCCTCCTTAAGGGCGACCCGGTGAAGGCAACAAAAAAGCCGGGCCGCCTCGAAGTCACCCTTCGGCGGCTCGGCCATCTTCCCATCTCTTTTCAGGAAGACCCGTCGCTCTCCGCCCCCTCCTCGCGGTGGGTTCGGTCTTGTCGGGATGCAATTATATTTTACTCCCAAGGTGGGCGGATTTCAACCCTCAGGCGTCGACAGCCGGTGCGTATGGCGGGCAATGACCATGTCCTCGTTAGCGGGGATAATCATTATTTTACATGTACTTTTAGGTGCCGAGACGACCCTCTCGTGGCGTTCGTTAAGGGTAGCGTCGAGCCTCATGCCGAGGTGCCCCATGCCCTCGCAGACCTCCCGCCTGACCGGGGCGGCCCGCTCTCCGATACCGCCCGTGAAGACCAGCCCGTCCAGCCCGCCGAGGGCGGCGGCCAGGGCCCCGAGGTGCTTGCGGACGTGGTAGCAGTACATCTCCACGGCCAGCGCCGCTTCGGGCTCGGTCTCGCGCTTTTCAAGGAGCGTTTTCATGTTGCGGGTGATGCCCGAGACGCCCAGGAGGCCGCTTTCGTGGTCGAGCATCCGGGCGATGGCATCCGCGCCGTAGCCCTTTTGTCTCATCAGATACAGGATTATGCCCGGGTCGAGGTCGCCGCTTCTGGTGCCCATCATTAGGCCCCCGGTTGGGGTGAGGCCCATGGTCGTGTCCATGGGCTTGCCGTCGAGCACGGCGGCCATGCTCGCGCCGTTTCCGAGGTGGGCTATCACCCATTTCCCCTTGGCCTCCCTTCCGATCTCGCCCACGACGTATTCGTACGAAAGACCGTGGAAGCCGTAGCGCCTTATGCCCTGCTCCCAGAGCCCGCGCGGAAGCGGAAAGCGTTCGGCCCGCTCGGGCATGCCGCGGTGAAAGGCGGTATCGAAGCAGGCCACCTGCCTTATGGCGGGATAACGTGCCGCCACGGCCTCGATGCCCTGAAGCTCGCCTGGAAGATGGAGCGGAGCGAAGGGGACGAGTTTTCTTAGCGAATCTATCAATGCGTCATCGACCATCGCGGGCGCGGTGTGCTCCGCCCCGCCGTGCACTATGCGGTGCCCAACGGCGTCTGGCGAGGGCAGTCCGAGCTCATCGAGCGCGGCCAGGGCCGCGCGCACTGCCGAGGCGTGGTCTGGGTAACTGGCATCTTTTTCCGTGCGAGTGCCGTTTCCGAGGTCTTTAAGCCAGAGGCTGCCCGTTTCAAGCCCAACGCGCTCGACCTCGCCCTCGGCAAGAAGCGTTTCTTCGCCCTTGTCCATGCGGTAGAGGGCGAACTTCACCGACGAGGAGCCCGCGTTTAGGCAGAGCACATGGCTGCCCACTATTTGTCGGGCCCCCAGGTCCAGTCCCGAATCTCGGGCATGTCCACGCCGTATTTTTCTATGTAGTGCCTGTGCTCGATGAGGCGGTCGCGAAGGGCCTGCTTTACGTAGGCGCTGTTTGCCGCCAGCGATGGCACGCGGTCGTAGACGTCCGAGACGAGGTGGAAGCGGTCGAGGTCGTTTCTTACGACCATGTCGAACGGCGTGGTGGTCGTGCCCTCTTCCTTGTAGCCCCGAACGTGGAGGTTATGGTGGTTGTTCCTCCGGTACGTGAGCCTGTGTATGAGCCACGGGTAGCCGTGGTATGCGAATATAATCGGCTTGTCCTTTGTGAACAGCTCGTCGAAGTCCGTATCGGACAGACCGTGCGGGTGCTCCTCCTTGGGCTGAAGCGTCATGAGGTCAACGACGTTTATCACCCGCACCGTAAGCTCCGGCGCGTGCTCGTTCAGGAGCTCCACCGCCGCGAGTGTTTCGAGCGTGGGCACGTCCCCGGCGCAGCACATCACGACGTCGGGTTCTGAGCCCCGGTCGGTGCTCGCCCACTCCCAGATGCCGATGCCTTCGGTGCAGTGCTTTACGGCCGCGTCCATGTCGAGCCACTGCGGCTGCATCTGCTTTCCGGCGACGATGACGTTTATGAAGTCGCGGCTCCGCAGGCATTTGTCGGTCACAAACAGAAGGGTGTTCGCGTCGGGCGGCAGGTACACGCGTATCGTGTCTGCCTTCTTGTTAACGACGTGGTCTATGAAACCCGGATCCTGGTGGCTGAAACCGTTGTGGTCCTGACGCCAGACGTGCGAGGTCAGTAGATAGTTAAGCGACGCGATGGGCCTGCGCCATGGTATCTCGTGCGCCGCAACCTTTAGCCACTTGGCGTGCTGGTTGAACATGCTGTCTATGATGTGGATGAATGCCTCGTAGCACGAGAACAGCCCGTGCCTGCCCGTAAGAAGGTAGCCCTCGAGCCAGCCCTGACATGTGTGCTCGCTTAAAATCTCCATCACGCGGCCGTCGGGCGCGAGGTTCTCGTCCTCGGGTATGGTGGGCGCGACCCACGCCCTGTTTGTCACCTCAAATAGGTTCCCCAGACGGTTGGACGCGGTCTCGTCGGGGCCGAAGACGCGGAAGTTCTGTTCCTTGAGGTTGAGCTTCATTATGTCTCTGAGGAAGTGGCCCATAACGCGCGTGGCCTCGGCCAGCGCCGCTCCGGGCGCGGGAACGTCCACTGCGTAGTCGAGGTAGTCGGGCATCTTGAGGGCCTTGAGCAGCACGCCGCCGTTTGCGTGGGGGTTCGCGCTCATCCTGCGCTCGCCTTTGGGTGGAAGCTCGCGCAGCTCCGCGATGAGCGTCCCGTTTTCGTCGAACAGCTCCTCTGGGCGATAGCTCTTCATCCAGCCCTCAAGCAGCTGGATGTGCCCGGTCTTTTCGTCCATATCGCTGAATGGCACCTGGTGCGAGCGCCAGAACCCCTCGGTCTTTTTGCCGTCCACCTCCTTGGGGCCGGTCCATCCCTTGGGGCTGCGAAGCACTATCATCGGCCAGCGCGGGCGAGTGGTGTCGCCTGTGGCGCGGGCGCTCTGCTGGATCTCCTTTATCTCGGTAATAACCGTCTCCAGGGTTTCCGCCATCAACTGGTGCATGGCCTCGGGCTCCGAGCCCTCTACGAAGTACGGCCTGTAGCCGTATCCCCTGAGAAGGTTATCGAGTTCCTCGCCCTTTATGCGAGCAAGCACAGTGGGGTTCGCTATCTTGTATCCGTTTAAGTGGAGTATGGGCAGCACGGCCCCGTCGCGCACGGGGTTTAGAAACTTGTTAGAGTGCCATGCCGTTGCGAGCGGGCCGGTCTCGGCCTCGCCGTCGCCCACCACGCAGGCCACGATGAGCCCGGGGTTGTCGAATGCCGCACCGTACGCGTGCGATATCGAGTATCCGAGTTCGCCGCCCTCGTGTATCGAGCCCGGTGTTTCAGGCGCGACGTGGCTCGGTATGCCTCCGGGGAACGAGAACTGCTTGAAGAGTTTTTTCATCCCCTGTGCGTCCTGCGAGATGTTCGGATAGACCTCGCTATAGGTGCCCTCGAGATAAGCGTTTGCCACAATCCCCGGGCCGCCGTGTCCGGGGCCGGTTACATAGAGCACGTCGAGGTCGTGGAGCTTTATCATGCGGTTAAGGTGCGCGTATATGAAATTGAGGCCCGGCGTGGTGCCCCAGTGGCCCAGAAGGCGCGGCTTTATGTGCTCCTTTTTCAGCGGTTCGCGCAGAAGGGGGTTGTCGTAGAGATAAATCTGCCCCACCGACAGGTAGTTGGCGGCCCTCCAGTATGCGTTAATACGGTTGAGCTCTTCCTTTGACAACGGCATTTCCATTCTGCGCCTCCTTATGAGTATCGTGATGTCTTTCAATATAAACAAATACCACACATCGGCTTTCGAATCAAAGTAAATGTCGGCCTATTGACAGTTGCGCCGACCCTTGATAGCATGGGGTTAAGAGATATGGCGGTTCCGCTGCAGATAAACCTAAGGGGGGTAGAGCCCCACGACGAGGCCTTCAGGGCCGAGGTAGAGCGCCAGGCGGAAAAACTGGGTAAGCTCTACAGCCATATAACAAATTTACGCGTCGTCGTGGAGTCCCCCCCTGGGCATAAGAAACACGGCCGCACCCACAAGGTCAGCGTCGAGATACTCCTTCCGCAGAAAAAGAAAGTCGTGGCCAACAAGGATTACTCCGAAAGCGGCGCCCACGAAGCGGTGACCTACGTGGTGCGGGAGGCCTTCGACGCGGCGCGGCGGCAGCTCGACGAGTACTCCAAGCGCCAGAGCCGCATCGTCAAGACCCACGAGGCGCCTCCGCACGGCACGGTATCGGAGATACATCTCGAGAAGGACTTCGGCTACATCACTTCGTCCGAGGGCCACGAGGTCTATTTCCACCGAAACAGCGTGGTGGAGGGCGGCTTCGAAGAGCTTCAGCCCGGGGCCGAGGTGCGCTTCACCGAGGAGAGCGGCGAGCGTGGCCCCCAGGCAAGCACCGTCCACCCCGTCGGCAAGCACCACATAGCCGAATAAGAGGGCACAGCCCTCTTCCTTTCAAGTTTCGTATTGTCGCGCCACAACCATCAGAATGTAAACTCTTGACTTACTCGTTCCCACGCTATATAAAAAGAGTGCCGCATATTTCCAACCAGAGGAGGGGTATATGATACTTACGAACATCGAGTCCGTCCCCGGCAAGAAGATAGTAAAGCACTTCGGTGTGGTCTCGGGGAGCACGGTGCGCGCCAAGCACGTGGGAAGGGACATCATGGCGGGGCTCAAGAACATCGTCGGAGGCGAGCTCAAGGGCTACACGGAACTTCTGAACGAGGCCCGCGACGAGGCCACCAGCCGCATGGAGCACCAGGCGCAGCTCATGGGCGCAAACGCGGTGATAAACGTGCGCTTCTCGACCTCGTCTGTGGCGCAGGGGGCCTCGGAGCTCTACGTCTACGGCACCGCGGTGAAGGTCGAGTAGGAGGGGCCCATGGAACAATTAATTATATTCCTGGTGCTCCTTACGCTGGGCTTCACCACGGGCACCATAGCGGAGAAGAGACACTACCGTTCAATCAAGGAGCGCGAGCAGCAGTTCCTGAAGCGCCCGGTAATATCCTTCGGCAAGAGGGTGACCATGAAGAAACCCGTGCGTGACGTGCGGCTCGTTCGGGGCAGCGCGGTCATCTCGGTCGATTACTTCAAGATGTTCCTTGCGGGGCTGCGCAATATCTTCGGCGGCAGAGTTAAGTCCTACGAGAGCCTTGTGGACAGGGCCCGACGCGAGGCCATGCTCCGCATGCAGGCAGAGGCCGGAGACGCCGACATCATCTTTAACGTGCGCATGGAGACGTCGCGCATAGGGCAGAGCGCCGGAAGGCGCAAGCAGGGCCTCGGCAGCGTTGAAGCCCTCGTGTACGGCACCGCCGTCTTCCTTCGGAAGTGAAGTACGAGCGTGGATAGTGGACGCGCAAACAAGAAGGACACCGCAATGAGGGCGATTGTCGCCGTAATTAACGTTGTTATAGCGGTGTCTGCAATATATTTAAAGTTCTTAGAAGGAAGTATTCACGGAACGACTGCTCGTTTATATGGCGAATTGTTGGATGCAAATTTGGATATGGCCGCAGCACACAGAATCGGTGGGCTATCCTTTGAATTATTTTTATTGGATATCGTTCTTGCGCTATCTGCGACTGTCATTGCGGCTGTTCTTGCTCATACCGGGTATTACGGTAGAAAGACCGGGCGAATTGTTTTTTCTATCGGGGTTATTAGCTGCCTGCTGGCGCTGATAATGTATTAGGGGATTCACATACTATGGATTGATTAAGAAATAATCAATATGAAGAAAGCTAAGAAGATAATCGTACTGCTGCCAGTTATCTTGCTGCTTGTTATAAGCGGTTTGTTATTTCGAGCTCAATCTTTAGGGCTACATCACTTGACTATAAGCATAGCCGGTGATGACCCATTACATCCAACATTTGCGATAGGAAAGCCTTTTTTCATCAACCATTCGGCAACAAGATATATCTTCGAGAACTATTTGTAATTCGAGGGTTTGTAGATGATACAGATGCAGCATGGTATATTGACGCTGAATACAACGGTGGAACTGAAATAAAGGATAACAGAGTGAAATTTGGTGATGTGCCCAGCGGTTTTAGAGAACTGGCCAGAAGAGATTTGATTTTAGGTCAAACATATACGGTATTGGTATCTTCTCGCGGTAGGGGACGAGGCTATCTTGAGTTTAAGATAATAGAAAAAGATGGCAAACCCAGCATTGTTGTTACTAAAGAGAAATGAAGCCCGTCCTTAACATAAAATACCTGGTCGCAAAGTGAAGTACGAGCCCAAACATATAGACAGCAACGTAAACGTCTCACCCACGCACCCGCTCAAGGAGCTTTTCTTTCTCCTCGGCGGCGTACTCGTCATACTCATATTGGTCTATGTGGCGCTCGGGTTCGCCGTTGATCTCGTCGTGCCCAGGCTTCCCGTGGGAGTCGAGGAGTCGCTGGGACATATGTACGCCGGCGAGTTTTCCGGCGATATGCACGGTAAGGCCGAGGAGAAGCTGCAGTCGATACTCGATAAGCTCATGGCCGACACCGGCGACGTGTCCGAAACGCACTACCAGGTACACCTCGTAAACAGCCCCGTCGTAAACGCCATGGCAGTGCCCGGCGGCAACATCGTCATCTTCTCTGGCCTCCTTGGCGAGATGGACTCGGAAAACGAGCTCGCCTTCGTGCTTGGGCATGAGCTCGGGCATTTTAAAAACCGCGACCACCTCAAGGGGCTCGGCAGGGGGCTGGTGCTCACCGTGATATCGGCCACGGTGCTCGGCGAAAACAGCGACGTAACGAAGTTTCTGATGGACTCCCTGATTGGCGTTGAGATGAAGTTCTCGCAAAGGCAGGAGCTTGCCGCAGACAGCTACGCCCTCGACCTCATGGAAAAGACCTACGGGAGCGCCGCGGGCTCGGAGGCCTTCTTCGAGAGCATCGACCGCAAGCGCAAATCCAGCCGCCTCTTGCACTACTTCGCCTCGCACCCGCATCCGAGGGCGCGCATGGAGGCCCTCGAAAAGCGCATAGCCGCGAAGGGGTACGGCACGGGCGAGAAGACGCCGCTTGACGCCGCCTTCGACCCCTGGCGCAAGAAAGAAGAAAAAGAGAAGCCTTAGATTAACCCCGGGTTGTTTCTACTTCGCGGCGCTGAAGTGCCAGAAGCTGTTGTACTGTGTCTTCTTGGCAAGAAACTCCCAGCCAGTGCGTTCCAGGTAGGAGATGATCGCAGGCTCCACGAAGTCCTCGACCAATAGATAGACATCCATCCCCGAACTCAGTGTCTCACGCGCACCTTCAAGCACTTTCTCTTCCGCGCCCTCCACGTCCAGTTTGATGACAATGGCATCGTACTTGGACGCATTGGTCTTGAGCACTGTATCGAGCTTGCTGGTCGTAACCTTCTCGCCGCCCGAGGCGCTCACGCTGCTTGAGCCCGGGGCATGGGGGTTGAAGGCGAACTCGAGTTCGAGGCCGTCGGCGTCCCAGAGGGCGGCATTGCAGAGCGTGGCCGAGCCTTCGAGTCCATTTAACGTGACGTTCTCCTTAAGGAAGGCGAAACTCGAGGCCGATGGCTCGAAGGCCATGAGCCCCACGGAGCCGGAGCTTGCGAACCTGTTTCCCACTGTCACCGAATAGGTGCCAAGGTCCGCCCCGATGTCGAGGAATAAAACCTTCTTGCCATCAGAGAGCAGTCCGCCGATGAGCTTTAGCAGGTGGTCGACGTCCCTTCGCTCGAAGGCCGGCGAGACATTGGACATGTCCACGGTTCCCGGCCTCACCTTGAATTTACCGAAGACCGTCTCGACAGAGGAGACGTTAAACGGCGAGGGGTACATGGACTCGTAGTCAAGGAACTTCCGCGCTGAGTAAAGCATCTCGTAGACGAACATCTTGAGCCTGGGCCTCTTTACTTCGAACCAGATGCCGAAGACTTTTCTGAAGAAGTAGTCCCAGTAAAAAAGGAACTTGTCCGTGAATTCGTATCGAAAGCCCATCGTAGGAATTATTATAACACCGGATAATATTATAGGTTGTACTTTCATTTCTTAATATTACCGCTATTCCTGCCGCTTGTGAGACAAGGGCAAAACGCAGGGTATTAGAACCTCCGTTTTATCACCCGGATGGCAAGTAGTTGCGCCTCACTCGCGAAGAAAAAATCTGCATATCAGTTTGGTTGTATTCCTTGACGTTCAATAACAGGCGAGTTATATTCCGCTATCAATCTCTACAGGAGGTAGCGATGGCTATAAGAAAGGCAGTAGTTGTATGTTTGGTTGCGGTGCTGATGACATTTGCCAGTCTGGCGGTCTCTGAGGGCGCACCGTATGACATGCCAAACACGGCTTATGACCTCAGCGGCAAGATCGGAATCGACCAGTCGAGGTTCCACGTACACGATATGGTCTACGATTTTGAAAGAAACGACGTTTACTTCAGCACGTGGGAAACCGGCGGCTGCGGCCTGTTCCTTCTCATGAGGTACAACATCGACGAAGACACCATCGACAACAATCTTAATAATGGTTCGGCCCGTTGCCAGTCCTATCCAAATGTATGGAACATCATGTCCGTGACTCTGGACTACGACACTGATACCATCTTTGGCGGAGCCAGGGGGAGCTGGTGGGGAGGCTTCCAGGCCTACACTATTGACGACGGCGTATATCACAAGTCCATCACGCCCAATCTTACTCCGGCCATGATGTCTAGGACGGCTTATGACCCCGACGGCGGAGACGTCTATGGGGCGTCATCTAGTTGGGACGGGGCTGGCGGCGACCTTATAAGATACCACGTCGCAAACGGCGCTACTACTAATCTGACATACAAGCTCTCGGCTCTCTGGGGTGCGAAGCAGAGAGGCTATACCGACCTGTATGCCATTGATTACGATTCGGCAAACAAGGTTGTTTATGTCGGGGGCGTTAGGGGAAAGCTGGCGCGCTACAACACGCCTCTTTATACGTACGGGACCAATCCGGACTATCCCATGGTGGATACCGCATACCAGATAGACCTGTCCTCCACGTCATGGGGACTGAACCAGGTGTCGTCGATACTCTATGTGCCGTCCTTGCAGGCGATCTATATAGGCGGCTCTAATGGAAAGTTCGGTGTTCTTACCGAAGACGGCGCGGGAAATATAAATGTCACTGAACTTAGCGCGGCGGTAAGCAGCGTGGTCGGCTCGGGTACCATCCTTGACTTTGCCTTCGGCAACGGTCAGCTCTTCATAGGTGCAACCGGGGGCACATTCCTTAAGTACGATGTAGCCACCGGCGAGGCTACCGACCTCTCCGACACCATAGCGTCGTTCTGGGGCGGGTATTCCGTGAATACCCTTGCCTATGACTATAATAACGACGTCGTGTACCTCGGCGGCTCGTACGGCAGGCTGGCCCGCTTTAACCCGGTCGTTGTCGTCCCGGCCACCGTTGATGTGGATCCGAACACCCTGAACAGAAAGAGCAGAAGCTCAAACAACGCCGTTACGGTGTATATCGAGGTTCCGGACTACGATATCACCATGGTCGACCTGGATTCTATAACGCTTAGCACCGCCAACGGCAGTGTCACGGCCCAGGTTTCGCCATATGAGGTGGGAGACTACGACGGAGACGGCATTGCCGACCTCATGGTGAAGTTCGACAGGCAGGATGTGATAGGGATAGTGGATGCCGGCGACAATGTTGAGGTCACCGTAACCGGCGACCTGGACAACGTCAAATTCTCGGGCAGCGACTCTATTCGCGTAATTCATTAGAAGTCAAAGCCGGGTTTACGTTAAAGAGGGCGATAGATGTTTACATCTATCGCCCTCTTTCTGGTCTATTCAGGCGGAGATCAGAGGTCCTTTTCTTCTTTCAGGATTTCCTTATGAAGCCCCTCAGGGTCTCTACCGACGGGACGTTAGCGAGCCCCCCGGACTCGTCCATGAACATCCTTCAGGAAAACCCGGGTATCTCGCCTGGAAGGATGTCCTTGCCGTCTATAAGCACCGATGGCGAACCCCTGAGGCCGAGCCTCTCCGCCTCGGCGTCATCTATTCGGTGGAAGTTTACATCGGCTTCGACGGCCTCAAGTTCGAGGGCCTTGCCGATGTTCTCTCTCAGGGCCGCTTCGGAGGCGCAGCCGAGGGATACGTAGCCATCAATTCTCATGCGTTTCTCCATTAAAAATCTCTCTGCATGAAACAATTATAAAACATGGGCTCGGATTCGATGTCAATGTATTAAGTTTCAGAATATGGATGAACTACTCTCGCAGATGCGGGGCCTAAGCTTCTAAAACCCTTTAATCTTCTCTCGCCGGGAGGGTTATCCTGAACGTCGAGCCCTTACCCTCTTCGCTTGAGGCCGTGATGCGCCCGCCCATGAGCTCCACGAGCTCACGGGCTATCGAGAGGCCGAGCCCTATTCCCACGGAGGCCTGCCCCTTGTAGAAACGGTTGAAGATCTTTTCGAGCTCCGCCTCGGAGATGCCGCGCCCCGTATCAGTAACGGAGACGAAGAAATCGTCGCCCGCCTTGCCGTAGTCCACGGTGGCGCCGCCCGTCTTCGTGTGGCTCAGCGCGTTTGAGACGATATTGCGCACTGCTATCTCGAGCTTTTCGGGGTCTGCGCAGACATGCACTTTCCGGTCGTGCGCGAAGTTGAGCTCCAGGTCTTTGGTCGTAAACAGCGGCCTCATGCCAAGCACTATGCCGTCGAGAAAGCCCCTCAGTTCCATGTCCCCGTACTCGGGCTTCTTAAAGAAACTGGCCTCGGCCTTCGTGATGTCCTCGATGCCTTCGACCAGGTTGATGAGCCTTCGAAGCTCCGCCGCTATGGTGTTCATGGTGCTCTCGTTGCACTCTATCACGCCGTCCTGCACGGCCTCCAGGTGCGAGCGCATCACCGAGAGCGGCGTCCTCAATTCGTGGGCGATGTTCTGCGTGAGGTGCTGGCGCACGGTCTCCTCCCGCTTGAGGGACTCGACCATCTGGTTAAAGGTCTTGGTGAGCCTGCCTATCTCGTCGCGCGAGCGCGTCGTGACTTTCACATTGAGGTTTCCGCCCGCCACCGACTCGGCCGCGAGCTTGAGCCTCTTGAGGGGCACGGTGAGAAACGTGCTGAACACTATCGAGAGGAAGAGAGCGCCGCCCCCCGCGATCGCGAACGACATGAGCAGGAAGTTCTTGCCGCGCTCCTTGAAAACGGTTGCTTTCTCCTCGGTGAGGCCGTTTCGCTGAAGCGGGCGCACCTCTATCTCGCCGATGTCGTCTCCCATGACGAACAGGGGATACGCCTCGAACTCGCCCTCAGGCTGCGAGAGGTCGACGAGCGAGGTGATGCGCCGCTGGAGTGCCGGGGAGAGTCCGCCCATGGCCTTTTCGGTGGTGATCATGGACTGGCCGTTTATGTTGCGGACCTCCACCTGAAAGCCGAGCATCGTGGCCCAGACGACGGCCTGGTCGAGAGCCTTGAGGTCCCATCCCGACTCCTCGTGGTAGCTGCCTTCCACCGACGCGAGCACGCGGTAGACGTCGTCCTCACGCACTCCCATGGAGTACTGCTCGAAATCGTTGATGATGAGGTTCTCGTATATGAGGTTAGAGACCAGTGCGATCAGGATTACAACGAAGAAGGCGATGAATAATTTAGTCCTCATCCCTCGCGCCTATGAACTTGTAGCCCAGGCCGTAGACCGTCTTTACGTACGCGGGCTCCTTGGGGTCGTCCTCTATCTTTTGTCTGAGGTTTTTAACGTGTGCGTCTATGGTACGTTCGTAGCCCTCGAAGTCGTAGCCGAGCACCACGTTTACGAGCTGGCTGCGCGTCATTACCGCCTCGGGCCGCTCGGCCAGGAGCAGCAGTATCTTGAACTCCGTCGGCGTCAGCGTAACGGGCGTCTGCTGCCTGAGCACCTCGTGGTTCTTCACGTTTATGAGCAGCGCGCCCCCGTTAAAGCTCATCACCGGCGTGGGCTTACGGGTGCGCCTGAGGTGGGCGTTTACCCTCGCCACCAGTTCCTTGGGGCTGAAGGGTTTTACCACGTAGTCGTCGGCGCCGAGCCCTAGGCCCTTGACGCGCTCGTCCTCGTCGCTCTTGGCCGTGACCATTATTATGGGGACGTCGGAGTCCTTCCGGATCATCTCGCAGAGCTCTTCGCCCTGTATGTCAGGGAGCATGAGGTCCAGCAGCACGAGGTCGAACCCTTCCTTAAGAAGCTTGATGGCAGACTCGCCGTCCTCAGCGTGCGCAACCGCGTAGCCCTCGCGCTCGAGGTACGCGCGGGTTATCTCGGCAATCTTCTTTTCGTCCTCGACGATGAGGATGCGGCCTTTCTTTCCGGCTGCCATCTTCTCCCTTATGTCCTGGTACAGGGTTTCCATTTAGAGTATACCGCCACGCTCGCGGTACTGCAATATAATAGTCACGACGATTTGAAGAAAGTGTGAAGGGGGGCCAGCCCCCATTCATATGCATAGCAAGGAGCGGGGCGGCGAAGCAGGTTCTCTTTATGGTTGCTTCACTTTGTTTGTAGAGGTTTAAAGGGGGTGTATCAGAGTTTCTTTAACGCGCGTGTGATGGCCTTCTGCTTCTTGGAGGGCTGACGCGCCCTTCCCTTGCGTTGCGGGCCTTCATAGTCCTCTTCGATGGGCTCATACTCTCCCCCGGGGAGAGGGCCCTCGAGCTTGGCGAGGAACAGCTCCGAACCGATCGGCACCGAGCCGCGCGACCATGCGTGTATCTGAATGTCGCGGTCGGAGGTCACGACTATCCAGTGAGCGTCGTAGCCCGAGATTATCTTCTTTATCCTCGTGTCCGCCTTCTCGCCGTGGGCCGAGTATATGACGGTAACGCCTCCCGTGGTGCTCTGGCTCGGGCGGGCCGCACCGGTACGCCACGCGTCGAAGACGACGGTGATGTTGTTCCCCGTACGCTTACGGTACTCGATGAGGGTTTCGATAAAACTCTCTCGGACGGCCTCGAGGTTATTGTGCTGTATGCCGATGACGTTGTAGCCGTCTATGATTATGTTGGCCGGAGCGCCCGTCATTCCGCCTCCGTCTGCTCCGCCCGCTCATCGGCAATATCCATGAGCATCTGGGCGGTGGTCCTCATGTACCTGCCGCTGGCGCCGAGCTCGGTTCGGAGGTCGCGCTCGATGTTGGCGAGCTCCATATAGAACACTGTCCTGTCCATGCGCTCGGTAGTGTCGTGCTCGGTCTCGAAGCGCATGCAGCCGCCGCCCTCGTGCGTGATGCCGTCGGGCCGCCTGAAACTGTGCGGCAGGCCGTGTGTTCTGCATATCATCGGCCTGTGCGAGTAAACGCCGCAGAGGCCATCGAAGTTAAGCGGGCACATGAGTGGCTTAAGCTCACCGGCCTCGAGCTCGCCCGCGTAGGAGTCGGTAACTTCCTTGGCGCGCATCATGGCCTGCGCTTTGCGCTCGGGGTCGAGCCCCTTCAAGCCCTCTCTCAGATAGACGTATTCGGCGAGCGTGTAGTGGAAGAAGCGCTGGGTGCAGCAATTGTCTTCGCACCCGTCGCAGGTAAGGCCGTAGTGGGACTGCAGCCGGTCGTAGGCGGAGTTTATCTTATCGTAAACGTCCGCGATGCGCCCGAGGTAGTCCATGAGCTTTTCTTCGTCGCCGATATTGATCTGCATTTTATTTCACACGGGCCCGCACCGAAGCGGATACAGATGCGCGCGGGCCGCTAAGCTCTATTGCAGGGCCTCGAGGCAATCCGCTCCCAGGTCTCCTCGTCTATCTCCTCGCGGTACTCGTGGATGGCGTATGTCCTGCCGCATTCCAGGCAGCGCAGGCATATGGAGCTTCAGAGTATCCTCAGGCCGAGTTCCCCTTCGCAGGCTCTGCATTTCATTTGGTTATTGTAACCCCAGCCCCACAATAGTTTCCAGCGGAAGACCGAGGGCGGGGTTCTAATGACCGCCCACGAAAAGCGCGGGATTCATGCTGCTTGCGAGCGCCAGCTCGTGCTCCGCCTTGGCCTTGAGCCCAACGGCACTGTAGGCAATGCCCAGGTTGAGGTGTATCCTCGCGTCCCTTGGGTTGATGCTGACGGCCATTTTGTACTGCTCTATCGCCTTTTCGGGCTCATCGAGGTTGTAGTAGATCACGCCCAGGTTATTGTAGACATTAGCGCTGTAGGGGAAGTGACGTTTGGCTTCCTCCAGGTACTCGATGGCCTTATCGATGCGCCCCATATCCTTATTGGCCGCGGCGAGGTTTATATACGACTTTTCGTCCGGCGCGATGCGAATAGCTATGAGGTACTGCTCGATGGCCTTCTCGGTCTCGCCCCTCGTGTCGTAGGCATAGCCGAGGTTGGTGTGGGCCCTGCCGTTTTCGGGCGACTTCTCCACTACGTCCTGCCAGAGGGTGACCTCGCTTTTCCAGACGGCGTTGCGTGCGTATGCCTTGACGGACATCAATAAGCAGAGGGCCACGAGAAACACGGGAACGGCGCGAGAGAGCTTCTCGTGCGTGCGACCGAGCATGAACGCGGCCGAGACGACCGCGAAGAGAACCCCCACCGAGGGGAGGTAGAGCCTGTGCTCGAAGATGACGTCCTCAATGGGGATGAAGCTCGACTCTATCGAGAGGGTCAGGAAGAACCAGAATATGCCGAAGGATATGAGCCTGAGCTCCGGGGCCGAGCTCCGCGAGCGGCGGAGCGTGAAAATGCCGAGTGCAGCCACAGAGACAAGAAAGGCGAATGAGAGGAACACCTGCGGGTCGGAGAATGAGGTGAACTTCGGGTAGAGATAATCGAGGCTCTGATTTACGGGGAGGGCGAGCAGCCTCAGGTACGTAACTATAACCCTGAACTCGGTGAACAGGTAGGTGAGCCTCGGCATGTCCGTCTTGACCTTCGTTGCATCGAGCAGGCCTCCCGAAACGCTGGCATCCGCGAAATAGATGGTCGCAGGGATTATCAGCATGGTAAGAAAGAGCGGTGCGAGATACTTGAGCCGTCTCTTTAGCGTGTCCTCAAAGAACAGGAGCTCGTATAGCGCTATCGCAGGCGGCAGGGTGAAGGCTATCTCCTTGGTCTTCATCGCAAGTACCGCAAAGATCATCGTAAGCGCGTAGAGGCCGTACCGGGCGGACGTCTTCCGCGCGAGCCTCGCCCCGGCGTACGACAGAAGCGATGCGAGATAAAAGAGCGCGGCAAGCGACGCGAAGCGCTGCACTATGTAAGTGACCGCCTGTGTCTGTACGGGATGCGCCACGAACAGAAGGGCCGTAAACAGCGCGACCGCCCGAGCGCGTTCGGCCAGGCGCGACCCTGTCAGGCGCGGCGTCTTAAACGTGATCAGTGCGAACCAGAACACGAGCATCGCGGTTATGAGATGCACCGCGATATTGAATATGTGGTATCCCCGCTCGTCGAGGCCGCCGAGCCTGTAGTTGAGGGCGAGGCTGGCGTAGCCGACGATGCGGTTTCCGAACATGTTCGTGCTCAGGAGGTTGTATTCCATGGAAGCATCTATGGCCCGCGAGGGATGCAGTATGTACTTGAAGTCCTTGATGAGCGTGTTCTGGACGATGTTCGAGTTGTCGTCGAAGTGGAAGGACGAATCGAGAGTATTTGAGTACACGGCGGCGCCGAGCAGACAGATGAGCAGAAGCGGAAGGACGGACTTTTTAAAGACTCCCATTATCTCCTGAAGGCGCTGATGAGGTCCCACATTGGCAGGAAGATGCCCAGGGCCAGAAACAGTATCATGCCAGCCAGTATGGCCAGCAGCACGGGCTCCAGCGTGGTCGAGAGGTTGCGGATGCTGTACTCGACCTCCGAGTCGTAGTAGTCGGCAACCTTGTTAAGCATCTCGTCGAGGGCGCCGGTCTCCTCGCCCACGCCCACCATCTGTATGACTATCGGGGGGAACATGCCGGTGCGCTTCATCGGGGAGATTAGGTCGCTTCCCTCGCTCACGTCTTCCTTGATTATCTCCACGGCGCGGGCCACAAGCAGGTTGCCCAGCGTGCCCTTGACGACGTCGAGGGCGTGGATTATGGGGATGCCGCTTCGGTAGAGGGTTGCGAATATGCGGGCGAAGCGCGCCATGACGGCCTTCCTGACAATAGAACCAATGATAGGCGCCTTGAGCTTAAGGCGGTCGTACTGCCAGCGCCCGCCTGTGGTCCTGATATAGAACTTTATGCCGAAGACGATTAACAGCGCTCCGCCGATAATCGCCCACCAGTAGTTTGTCACGGCGTTACTGAGCCAGATGAGCACGCGCGTGGGCATGGGAAGCGCGGTCTTGGTCGCGGCGTACACTGACGCGAACTTCGGTATGACGAACGCCGTGAGGAAGAAAAACGCGGCCGTAAGTGCCGTGACGACTATGACCGGATATCGCACGGCGGTCTTCACCCTCTGCTTGGTCACGGACTCGTGCTCGAGCAATGTGGCGAGCCTGTCGAGAATGTCGTCGAGCACGCCGGCCTCCTCGCCCACCCTTACCATGCCGACGTAGAGAGAGGAGAAGGTGCGTGGGAAACGGGCGAGGGCGTCGGAGAACGAGGAGCCGCGCTCTACCTCTATCTTCATGTCCCGGATTATCGTCTTAAGCCTCTTGCTCGGGGACTGTGCCTCGAGGGTATCGAGGCAGCGCGTAAACGATATGCCCGCCTTGATGAGCGTCGCCATCTGGCGGCTGAACACTATCAGCTCGTCTTCCTTTACGCGTCCGATGAACATGGGGAGGCGGGTCTTTTTGTGCGGGGAGATCTTTACGGGCGTGAACCCCTGGTCCTGGAGTTCCGCGGCCACGGCGTCGGGCGAGGGGCCCTGCAGTGTGCCGGTAACGAGGTCGCCAGCGCCGCTCCTTGCCCTGTAGCTGTAGACCGCCACGGCCTACTCCACTCCCGAGGTCACCCTGACAACCTCTTCGATGGTGGTTATCCCCTCGGTGACCTTGACGAGGCCTTCCTGCCTCATCGTGCGGTATCCTTCCTTTATGGCCTGCGCCTTCATCTCGCTCTCGGCGGCCCTCTGAGCGGTGAGCCTCTGCATGGCCTCGCTTACTACAACGAGCTCGAAGAGGCCCTCCCTGCCGAGGTACCCCGTGTGCCTGCACGTGGGGCAGCCCTTGCCGCGATAGACCTTCACCGGGCCCGACAGGTCTATCTCCTCGAATATCTCGTCCTGCACCGTGGTCTCTTCCTTGCAGTCCGGGCAAATCTTCCTGATGAGCCTCTGCCCGATGATGCCCATGAGCGATGAGTTGATGATGAACGGCTCGATGCCCATGTCCAGGAGCCTAGCCATCGCGCCGACGGCGTTGTTGGTGTGCAGGGTGCTCAGCACGAGGTGGCCCGTGAGGGCCGCGTGCATCGCGATGGAGGCAGTATCGAGGTCTCTTATCTCGCCTATCATTATCACGTCGGGGTCCTGCCTGAGTATGGAGCGCAGCGCGTTTGTGAACGTGAGGCCCGCCCTGCGGTTGATCTGCACCTGGTTTATTCCGGCAAGGTCGTACTCGATGGGATCCTCGACGGTGATGACGTTTCGCTCGATAGTGTTAATGTACTGGAGCGAGGAGTACATGGTCGTGGTCTTGCCGCAGCCCGTTGGGCCCGTTGAAAGCACGAAGCCGAAGGGCTTTCCGATGAGCGTTTCGTATTTCTTGAGAACGTCTTCGCGGAACCCGAGCTCCGCGAGCTGGGGCAGGCCGGAGGTCTTCTCAAGTAGCCTCAGCATGACCTTCTCGCCATACATGGTGGGGAGCGTGGAGGCCCTGACGTCGAGCTCCTTGTTTGATATCTTCGCGTCGAACCTTCCGTCCTGGGGCACGCGCTTCTCGGCTATGTCCATGCCAGAGAGAATCTTCACCCTCGAGACTATGCCCGCGTGGAGGTTCTTCGGCGGGGTGGTTACCTCGTGCAGTATCCCGTCCACGCGGAAGCGGACCCTTATGCTGTTCGCCCCCGGCTCTATGTGTATGTCGCTGGCCCTGTCGTCAACGGCCTGGGTCATGAGAGAGTTGAGAAGTTTTACCACGGGCGTGTCTTCGGCTCCGGAGAGGTCTTCGTCCTTTGGCGCCTCGCGGATGTCTTCTGAGTAGTGCTTGTTGAGGGCCTTCATGAGCTCCTCTTCGGCCGCCACCGCCACGTCGAGCGAAGGCATGGGGACGCTGCGTATTCCGGCCGGGCCCTTGCCGTGCCTCTCGGCCTCGGCCTTACGGATGTTGCGCTTTATCTCGTCCATTGCGAATACGTCGAGGGGGTCCGCCATCGCCACGAGCACGCCGCCGCCGACGGAGCGCTCTATGGGAAGCGCCTTGTGCTTGCGGGCTATCTTCTGCGGGACCATCTGCATCACTGTGGGGTCTATGCGGGCGGTGTTCATGTCGATGAAGGGGAGGCCGAGCTGTTTCGAAAGCACCCTCGCGATGGTCTGGTGGGTGACGAGCCCGCGCGAGACGAGCACCTCGCCGAGCCTCTTGCCGACGCGCTTCTGGTCGGCCAGGGCGTCATCTCGCTGTGTCGGCGTGATGAGCCCCTCGGTGACGAGCATATCTCCGAGAAATATCTTCTTCATGGACTATTGCCTTTCAGCCCCAGGGTGACGCAACTGCCGTATTATAGTACATTTATGCCAATGTTACAAAGGGTTGTATAGGGTGAGGCCGGTGCGGCGTGCGGGGGGGGGGTTAGCCCTGGCCCACTTTCACTACGTCGCCCAGGCCCTTGAGGGTGAGGTTGAAAAATATTATGTGCTCGTCGGGGCGCTTGGTGTAGTTCGCCGAGAGAGTCCAGCACTGGCTGTCGAAGACCACCCCGACGGTCATGCGCTCGAGGGTGCCGTGCGTGGGGTCGTACCAGGCCTCGCCCTTGAGCGTGGTGAACTTCGTCGCCTTGAGCGCGAGCGCGAGGTTGTACATGGTCACGTCGTCGCGCTCGTAGATATGCCCGCCGCTTGCCGTGAGATTTTTAAACGTGAGCCCGAAGACCGACTTTGACTCGGTCACCACGTGGCGGTTAACGTCGTACGAGATGCCGAAGGTCGCCTGAGCGCCCCGGTTTAAGTGCACGTCGAGCTTTATGGGGGCGAGGTTGTCGTGGCCCACGAGGAAGTCGAATCCCCCGGAGACCCTCATCGTCAGGAACTCGCCCCGGCTGTCGCGCAGGCGGTTCGTAAGCGAGAGCTCGGCGGAGTTCACGTCGGTGTTCATCAGCTCCATGTAATCGAAGAGCGGCGGCTGCTCGCCGCGCTCCATGCGGCGGTAGTTATAAGAGATGGCGGGCGTGACGATATGCTCGACCTTCTCGTACTGCCGCCCGAGGCTCGTGCGGAGCTCGGCGCGGTAGTCGACGCTCCCGCGGTCTATGGAGTCGTCCTTTAAGGGGTCTTCCTCGTTCAGGTCGTAATAGACGAACCCCAGCCCGAGGCTCTGGGCCAGCGTGGGGCCGGCTCCCATGGCGGTGGTCATCGTAAGGTCGCCAGAGTACCTCTGCCCGTCGGTGCCCGTGCCCACCGAGAAGTTGGAGAACGTCGTATCGGCGGTCATCACGACCGGGCCCAGCGTGAGGGGTTTGAAGAACACACCGGCCTCGGGGAGTTTCTGCACCACGAGCTTCTGGTCCTCGCCGTCCTTGAGCTCCCTCAGGTAGCGCGCGTCCACGTAGAACCTCGTCTGCGGCGCGTGCACCGCCACCTCGGCCTGCGACTCGAGGAAGCGCTGCGAGCTCTGAAGCAGATAGGGCTTGTACTCGCGATAGAAGTCCTTCTGGTTTACGTAGGCGATATCGTAAAAGCCCCTGAGGTCTTTCCACTTGTGCCTGTGCTCGGCACGCACCTCGCGGAAGCTGCGGTGAAGCTGGGTGTCGCGAATGTTGTAGAAGTTCATGCTGCCCTTTACGCCCGGGGCCTCAATGTAGCGGTACTCGGCTCCAACGCCCACGCCGCGCCTCGTATAGACGTCGGCGAAGACCGTGGCGTCCCTGTTGTCCGAGATGGCCCAGTAAAAGGGCTGACGCAGGGTAAAGCCCTTGTTGCTCGAGTAACCGGCCTCGGGGATAAGGAGGCCGGTTGTGCGTTCGGTCACGACGGGTGCCCAGAAAAACGGTGTGAACAGTATGGGGACGTTTTTCACACGGAACGTGGTGTTGGTACTTTTTAGCCTCTTGCCCACATCGAGCTCTACGTTATGTCCCTTTACGCACCAGTCGGGCACGGGGCCCGGGCATGTGGTGAGCGAGCCTTCCTCGAGGAAGTAGCTCCGGTCGTCGAGCTTTTCTATCTTCGTGCCGTAAACGCGGTAGTTCTGCTCCTTAAAAAGTATGTCGGCGTCGTAGAGCACTCCGGTCTGGCGGTCGATGTTGATGTCGGCGCGAGATGCGGTTATGCGGGCCTTGTCGTCCTCGAACGAGACGCTGCCCTCGGCGTGCAGTTCGCGAGTGGCCGTGTCGTAGCGGACGCTGTCGGCCTTTAGGTTGCCGTTATCGCTATTGACCTCCACATGGCCCTCGCCGCGAAGGACGGGGCCCTGCTGCTCCATGGTGTCGGCGGTGATAACTATGTCACCGGCGAAGGCCGGAAGCGCGAGCGCCGCCGCAAGGAGAGCGAGAAGGCATATGAGAGTCTTTAGGTGTCTCATCCGTTCGATGCCTGCCATTCGCCGAGCTTTGCCACCTTGGAAGGAGTGCTCTTCATGAGCGCCTCCCTGGCCTCGCCTATTGTAAAGAACGAGCCCGTAACCAGCACCGGCCCTCCGCGCCTCATGGCCTCGCGTAGCGCCTCGGCCACGCTGGGCGAGGTGGTTCCCGAGAAGCCGAGCGCGCGGGCCTGTTCGATGAGAGCGTCGGGTTTAGCCGCGCGCCCGTATGCCGGGGCGGTGAATATAGCGCCGCCTGCAAGCGGGAGAAGCGGCGCGAGTATGCCGTCTATCTGCTTGTCCGCCATGGCGCCGATGACCATCAGGGGTTTCATACCGCTTTTTGCGAGGACATCCGCAAGCGCGCGGGCCGCGGCGGGGTTATGCGCGCCGTCGAGATAGACCGCGGGCTCGGCGTGCACGAGCTCGAACCTGCCCTGAGGCCGCGAGGCCCCGAGGCCCTCTCTTACCGCCTGTTCATTTACTTTCTCCGAGATTATCTCCATCGCGCGAATGGCAAGCGATGCGTTCAGGGCCTGATATTCACCAGCGAGAGGTATGTCGATGTCCTTTATCGTAAGAGTGTCCGATTCATAGTCGAAGCGAAGGCCGTTAGTGCCGCCGCTCGATACCTTATAAGTGAAGTCCTTTCCCGCCAGGTGCACGGGGGCGTTGCGCTCGCTTGCCGTGCGTGTGAGGACCGAGATCGCGGCGGGCTCCTGCGGGGCGAGCACAAGGGGTGTTGAAGGTTTTATTATGCCCGCCTTCTCGCCCGCCACCTCCGCGAGGGTGTCGCCGAGGAACTCGGCATGGTCCAGCGAGACGCTCGTGATTATGGTCACCTCTGGCGTTAGCGAATTCGTGGCGTCGAGCCTTCCGCCCATGCCCGTCTCGACGACGGCCCACGCGACGCCCTGCTCTTTGAAGTACTCGAAGCCCATGGCGGTAACTACCTCGAAGAAGGTGGGGTTCAGGTCCTCGGAGAGCTCCCTTACTCGCGCCGCGAGCCGTATGACATCGGACTCGGCAATTTCCGCGCCGCCTACCTTCAGCCTCTCGGTGAAGCTTACGAGATGCGGCGAGGTGAATAGCCCGATCCTGACGCCCGATGCCCCGAGCATCGAGGCCAGGGCGCAGGCGGTCGAGCCCTTGCCGTTTGTGCCCGCTATGTGGGCGGATCTAAAGGAATTCTGGGGGTCTTCCAGCCGCTTTAGCATCTCGGTGATGTTTTTAAGGCCGAGTTTTATGCCGTGGCGCTGTAGGCCATAGAGGTAATCTATTGTGCTGTCGTAATTATTCACGCTGACTGAGATTTTAACTTAAATCGGAGGGCGGTGTCAGGATTTACGGGGGCGGCGGATACGGCGCGTAATCGTTCATCATTTCTTCACGGCCCAAGGGGTATAATAAGGATATGTTAAAGGCAGTTGTACTGATATCCGTGCTGGCCGCGATGCTGGCCCTCGTGCCGCTTGTGTCGATGGGCGGGAGCTCGGCCATGGGAGAAGGCTGTCAGGACGACTGCAACGCCTGCCACAGCCTCACGAAGGACGAGGCGGCGAAGCTCCTGAAGGACTCTTCCGTAGTGCCCGTGGACGCCGGGGTCGCGAACATCACGATAATGAAGTCGGTGGGGCTCTGGAAGGTGACGCTCGACCTACCGGATGAAAAGCCCCTCTACATAGATTTCGGCAAGAAGAACGTCTTCGTTGGTGAGTTCTTTCCGCTCAAGCAGCCTATATTCGAAGACTCCTCAAAAGACCTCCTGAACGGCGAGTAGGTAAGCGCCCTACCGCGCTCTTTCCACGGCGTCCCGGATTGCGGGTTCGCTGTAGCCCGGGATGTATTCCCCCTCGACGTCTATGAAGGGTATCGAGGTCCTGCCGCTTTTCTCGAGCAGTTCCTGCTTGGCGTCCGCGTTGGTCTCTATGTTGTACTCAACGAGGTCAACCCCGAGTTCCTGAAGGAGTTCACGCGCCTTCCTGCAATAAGGTCACCAGTCGGTCATGTAAAGGATGACATGCACTTGCGAATAATCCGTGTGAGCAGCGGTCTCCTTGTGTCCGCCGACACCCTTGATTCCGTTAACCATGCGGTCCCACCAGCCGGCCTCGGTCTTATGGGTAAGGCCGGAGCAGGGCACGTATCCCATTAGAGAGCTCGCCTCTTCTCTTACAAAGCACCACGAGCCGTCTTCGGTCTTGCTGTCGATGACTACCGTGTCTCCGGTGCTGAGAGTGGCGATGACTGCCGAGTCGTCGCTTGCGTCGATGTGCAGCTTAAGCGTCGGGCTCGAGACCACGGCCTTGCTTTCCGCGGTCGCAGTGTTCGGCGAAACGAACAGGGAAATAACAAGGAGGGCTAAAAGGAGCGTGCCGTATTTTATCGCCGGGTGCATAGCGGTGCGCATTGGCCTAATCGGTCGTGTCGTCTTCGGTCTCTTCCGTCTCGGGCCGCTCTGCGGCGGTGGGCTCGGGGGCGGCCTCGGGTTTTCCCTTGAGATGCGTGAGGAGCCTTGCCAGTACCTCGCGCATGTGCTTGCGGTCGACTATCATATCAATGAGGCCGTGCTCCAACAGGAACTCGGCACGCTGGAAATTGTCCGGCAGCTGCTGCTTGATGGTCTGCTCTATGACCCTCGGCCCCGCGAAACCGATAAGGCTGCGGGGTTCTGCAATGATGAAGTCGCCGAGCATGGCGAAGCTCGCCGTAACGCCGCCGAACGTCGGGTCCGCGATTATCGAGACGTATGGCACGCCGGCGTCCTTGAGCTTTCCGACCGCGGCGGACACCTTGGCCATCTGCATCAGCGACAGTATGCCCTCCTGCATCCTCGCCCCGCCAGAAGAGGAGACGGCGATGAAAGGCACACCTTCTTTAAGGGCGCGCTCTGCCGCTCTCACAAGTTTTTCGCCCACCGCGCTGCCCATGCTGCCGCCCATGAAGGAGAAGTCCATTATGGCGAGCACGGCATCGTGGCCCAGGATGCGGGCCTTGCCCGAGTGCACGGCCTCGTTGAGGCCGCTTTTCTTGCGGCTGTCGGAAACGCGGTCGGGGTAGCTGCGGGCGTCCTTGAAGTGCAGGGGGTCTGTGGAGGTGAGCCCCGCGTCCATCTCCTCGAAGGTGCCCTCGTCGGCGAGAAGCTTTACCCTCTCGCGGGCGTTTATCCTGAAGTGGTAGTCGCACTTGGGGCAGACCATCAGGTTGCGCTGCATCTCTTTCTTGTAGATGATCTCCTTGCAGCTCTCGCACTTGACCCAGAGCCCCTCGGGTATCTTTACCTGCTTGTCCTTGCCGCTCGTTGTCTTCTTAAACCAGGCCATAGGCGTTAATTATATATCAAAGAGGGAGCAGGGGGTCAGCCGATGGCCGCCCTGAGGCTGCTTACGAATTTTCTGACCTCTTGCTCCGAAGAGTTCTTGATGGTTTTCACAATGGCGCTGCCGACGATGACTCCGTCGGCGAAACCGGCCACGGCCCTTGCCTCTTTTGGGCTCGATACGCCGAACCCGAGCGCCACGGGCTTGTTCGTGAGGCTCTTTATGGCTGCTATGGATTTCTTCTGCGAGGCGTCGAGCCTCAGGGCCGAGCCCGTTATGCCGGTTATCGAGACGTAGTATATGAAGCCCGTCGATGCCTTGCTGACAAGCTTAAGCCTGTCGGGCGTGGAAGTAGGCGCAAGCAGGAAGATGGTGTCGAGGCCGTGCTTCTTCGCCACGCTCCTGAGCCCCTTGGCCTCGTCGGGCGGAAGGTCGGGCACTATCACGCCGTCCACTCCGGCTCGCGTCGCGTCGCGCACGAACCGCTCGTCGCCGTACTTGTAGACCGGGTTGTAGTAGGTCATCAGCACTATGGGTATCTCGGTGGTCTTTCTTAGCTCCTTCACCGTGGCGATGACGTCCTTGAGCGTTACGCCTTTCTTCAGGGCCCTGTCCGCGGCGGCCTGAATGGTGGGGCCGTCTGCGAGAGGGTCGGAGAAAGGCACGCCGAGCTCCACAATGTCGGCACCGCATTCCTCGAGGAGCTTAACGAGCTTCTTCGTCCTGGTAAGCGAGGGGTCTCCGGCCATTATGTAGGGGATGAAGGCCTTGCGTCCCTCCCGCCTGAGCTTATTGAATGTCCTGGTTATTCTCGACATGGCGTCCTATAGCTTCTCGCCCCTCAGGGCGGCCACGTGCTGCACGTCCTTGTCGCCGCGGCCCGAGAGGTTCACGATCATGATGCTGTTGCTTCCGTACTTCGGTGCCTGCTTCACGCACTCCGCCACGGCGTGCGCAGACTCGAGCGCGGGGATGATGCCCTCTTTCTCGCTCAGCAGGTCGAAGGCACTCAGCGCCTCTTTGTCGGTGGCGTATGTGTACTCTATCCTTCCTGCGTCGTGCAGGAACGAGTGCTCGGGGCCGACTGAGGCGTAGTCGAGCCCCGCAGAGACCGAGTGCGTGCCCAGGACGTTGCCGGCCTTGTCCTGAAGGAGGTAGCTCTTACAGCCCTGAAAAACTCCCTTCGAGCCTCCGGCGAAGCGCGCTGCGTGCTTGCCGCTCTTTACGCCCAGCCCTCCGGCCTCAACGCCTATCATGCGGATGTCATCACTCAAAAACTCGTGGAACAGACCGATGGAGTTCGACCCACCGCCGACGCATGCTATGAGACAGTCCGGAAGCCTGCCCTCGGCCTTGAGTATCTGCTTCTTGGCCTCGCGCCCTATGACCGACTGAAAATCCCTCACCATCGAGGGGAAGGGGTGCGGGCCGAACGCCGTGCCGAGCACGTAGTGTGTGTTGCGGACGTTGGTGGTCCAGTCGCGGAGGGCCTCGTTTATGGCGTCCTTTAGCGTGCGCGAGCCCGTGGGCACTTCGGTGACCTTCGCGCCCAGAAGCCTCATGCGAAAGACGTTGAGGGCCTGGCGTTTCATGTCGTCGGTGCCCATGTATATCTCGCACCCAAGGCCCACGAGCGCGGCCCCGGTGGCGGTGGCCACTCCGTGCTGGCCCGCGCCGGTCTCGGCGATAAGCCGTTCTTTGCCCATGGACTTGGCAAGCAGGGCCTGCCCGAGGGCGTTGTTTATCTTGTGCGCGCCGGTATGGGCCAGGTCCTCGCGCTTGAGGTAGACCTTCGCGCCCTTTAGGTGCTCCGAGAGCCTCGAGGCGAAGTAAAGCGGCGTGGGCCTGCCGATATAGGTCTCCTGGAGGTGCTTGAGTTTGCTATTGAATTCGGGGTCCTTGCGTGCCCGGGCGTATGCGGCCTCGAGCTCTGCCAGTGCGGGAATGAGCGTTTCGGGGACGAACCGTCCCCCGAACTCGCCGAAATAGCCTTTCATCAGCTGCGCCTCTCGCGACCGCAGTTACAGTTCAGTCCGTGGGTGCAGCCCTCAAAGGGGCTGAAAGCCGAGCCCTGGGGTATGAATTCACCGCAGCGGCACTCCCAGCCGCCCTCTTTGCGGTGCTCTTCCTTGAGCTCCCGGCCGCAGATCGGGCAGAGAATTTCTTCGTTTCTCGAGGAGTTTTCAGCGTCAGCCATAGGCCAATATTATATCATAGTGTTGTCAAATCCCCTGTAATGGTAGATAATGTACATACATCCGCTTGGGGGGAAGCCCTCCGGGGGCGGTAGAGGTGGTATGTCGAGAACACTCAACCGATAAGGGCTTAAGAATATTATGAAAAAGGTTTCTCCTTCGGTCAAATACAGTCAGGCGGTCTTTTCCCTGGCCGCGATACTGGCCCTGTTCCTGCTCGTTACGGTCGGTGCCGTGTTCTTGCATGAGCGGAACATGCTCAGGGCGGAAAAAACGCAGTTCTACCGCGAGCTCGACCTCATAGGGGCGTTTCTGAGCGAGTCCATGCTTGAGGACAACTACGACATGGCCGAGGCTTTCCTCAACAAATGGGGAGCGGAGCAGGACGATGTCGTTGTGGTAAAGGCGACCACTCCCGACGGCGAGGTACTGGTCAACTACAAGCGGAAGGAGCCCGCCGAGGAGCCTTTCGGGGTCAAGCGCACCGTTACCCACCAGGGGGAGGAGCTTCTGACCATCGAGGTGGTGAAAGACCTCAAGTTTGTCCGAAGCAGTCTCGTCAGGCTGGGCGAAGAGCTGATAGGCGGCGCGTTTCTGTTGCTCCTGATGACCGGCCTAGGGTTATGGTACAGCGTTAAGAAGCTCGCGCTGTTGCCTCTTGAGTCAGAGATCGCCCGGAGGAATGAGGCGGAGACCGAACTGCAGAAGACCCAGAACGAGCTTGAAGCGAGGGTCCTTGAGCGAACCGACGAGCTGCAGAAGGAGATGGAGGCCGCCCAGAGATACCTCGACGTGGCCGGCGTGGCCTTCATCGTCGTGAGCAAGGACCAGAAGGTGTATCTCATTAACCGGATGGGCTGCCAGATACTCGGGTACTCAGAGGACGAGGTGGTCGGAAAGAACTGGTTCGACAACTTCCTGCCCGAGCGCTACCGCAAGGACGCGAAGATGGTCCACGACCTGCTCATGAAGGAGGAAGTGGAGCCCATCAGGTACTACGAGAGCCCCGTGATCACAAAGAGCGGCGAGGAGAGGGTGATCGCCTGGTACAACACCATTCTCTATGACGAGGACGGCAAGCCGGCGTCTCTTCTCAGTTCGGGCGAGGACATTACCAGGCGCAGGTCTGCGGAGGACGCGCTTGCCTACAGCGAGAGCTTCCTCCGCTCCATAATCGACACGGAGCCCGAGTGTGTCAAGCTCGTGGCCTCCGACGGCGTGCTCCTTCAGATGAACGCCGCCGGGTGCGCCATGCTCGAGGCCGACGACCCGAGTGAGGTGCCGGGCAAGTCGGTTTACCCGTTCATAATCCCCGAGCACAGGGACTCCTTCAAAGCTCTCCTGCAGAGCGTGTGCAAGGGAACGCCGGGGTCGCTTGAGTTCGAGGTGACGGGCGTAAAGGGCACCCGCAGGTGGCTCGAGACGCACGCCGTGCCGTTCCGCGACAAGCGTCAGGGCAATACCATGATGCTTTCCGTCACGCGCGACGTAACCGAGCGGAGGAAGCTCGAGGAGCGCCTGAACCAGGCCCGCAAGATGGAGGCCATCGGCACGCTCACGGGCGGCATCGCCCACGACTTCAACAACATCCTGTCGGCCATTATCGGGTTCGGCGAGTCCGTGGAGATGGACATGGCTCCCGACGACCCCCTCAGGCCGTATCTCGAGCAGATGCTCGCGGCGGCAGAAAAGGGCACGAAGCTTACGCACAGCCTCCTGGCCTTCGGGCGCAAGCTGATAATAAAGCCAAGCCCGGTTAAGCTCAACAACATCTTAACGGGTGTGGAAAAGATAATCGGAGGGCTCCTGGGCGAGGGGATAAAGGTAGAGCTGGTGCTTACCGACCCCAATCTCACCGTTATGGCCGACGCCCCCAAGATGGAGCAGGCCCTCATTAACCTGGTCACGAACGCCCGCGACTCGATGCCCCAGGGCGGCTCGCTCAGGCTCAGTGCGGCCGAGGTTACGATAGACGACGAGTTCATCAAGCGCAACGGGTTCGGCAAGGAGGGCTCTTTCGGCGTGCTCAGCGTATCGGACTCGGGCATGGGAATGGACGAGGCCACCCGGCTGAGGATATTCGAGCCTTTTTACACGACCAAGGCCCCGGGCATGGGGACGGGCCTCGGGCTCTCGACCGTCTACGGCGTGGTTAAGCAGCACGGCGGATACATCGACGTGCGCTCTGAGCCCGGCAAGGGCTCGACGTTCAGTATATACCTGCCGCAGATCAAACTCGTCGAGAACAAGGAGGCCGCCCCTCCCGCGCCGCCGCTTGTCGGGGGCACCGAGACGGTGCTGATTGCCGAGGACGACGCGGCGGTCAGAAGGATAACCAAGGACGTGCTCGGGAAGTTCGGCTACACGGTGCTCGAGGCCGAGGACGGCGCAAGGGCAGTGGAGCTCTTCATGGAGCACAAGGACGAAGTAGACCTTCTTCTGTTCGATATCACCATGCCCAAGAAGTCCGGGCGCGAGGCCTACGAGGAGATAGTGCGCGTCAGGCCGGACATCAAGGCGCTCTTCACGAGCGGCAACGTCACCGAGGTGGTCAACAGGGAGGTCGTGGGCGAGGGGCACGACTTCATAGCCAAGCCCGCCTCGCCCAAACAGATAATCCGGAAGGTCAGGGAGATCCTCGACAAGAAGTCCTGATGTAACCCGCCGCACAGTCAGAAGGAGGGAACGCGTGTACCTGTGGCTCGGCTTCATTATCTGCACCGGCCTGATACTTTATTCGGGCATCAAGCTCTCGACCTACGGCGACATCATAGCCGAAAAGACGGGCCTCGGAAGGACCTTCGTGGGGTTCGTCCTCTTTGCCGCGGTCACCTCCATGCCGGAGCTCATTAACGGCATCGGCGCGGTCACCTACGCCGGTGTGCCCGACATCGCCGTGGGCGACGTGCTCGGAAGCTGTGCCTTCAACGTCCTCATACTCGCCTTCATGGACGCCTTCTACCGCCCCCAGCCCCTGTTCAAGGCGGCAAGGCCCGGGCACATCATCTCGGCGGGGTTCGGCATAGCGCTTATGAGCGCCGCTGCGTGCGGCATATTCCTCGGCGACAGGTTCGGCCCCCTCGTGGGCTGGATAGGGCCCTACTCGGTGCTGTTCATCGGCGTCTATATCGTGGCCATGCGCCTGGTGTACTACTACGAAAAGAGGGAGCTCGCCGAGTTCGTAAAGGACGCGGCCGTGGAGCTCTCCTACAAGGACGTGCCCTCGCGGGTGGCGTACAGGAACTTCGCCATCCACTCGGCGGTAGTCGTGGTGGCCGCCATATTCTTGCCGGAATTGGGAGGGCGCATCGCAGAGATGACCGGCCTGGGGCAGACCTTCGTCGGCAACATCTTCGTTGCCGCCTCGACGTCGCTTCCCGAGATAGTCGTATCCATCGCCGCCGTGCGCATGAACGCCGTCGACCTCGCCGTGGGCAACATCTTCGGCAGCAACATATTCAACATCACCATTCTCGCCGTGGACGACCTGTTCTTCGTGCGCGGCCCCCTGCTCTCGCACACCGACACTAACAACCTGGTGCCCGCCTTAAGCGCCATCGCGATGTCGGCAATAGCGGTGATCGGGCTTTCTTACAAGGGCAGCAGGAAGAGATTTTTCATCGCCTGGGACTCCATAGCCATCATGGCCGTATTCGCGCTGAACACGCTCGCCCTGTTCCTCCTGAGGAGCTGAGCCCCGGGCCGTTCCTAATACATCACTTTAAAATCTCACATAAAGTATGGCGTATTTAATCGATTTATGCTATTTTATAAACAATATACAGCCATGTATACGCATATGCGAACGGTGGATTTATCAGGAAGGCGGGGATACTTTATGACGAAGAAGACTGCTATTGTTATTGTCGTGCTGGCCGTCTCCGTGGCTTTGCTCTGCGGCATTGCGTTCGGGGCGTCAGACGCGGACTTTCAGAAGGCCGTTAACTACTACAAAAGCGGGAGCTACGCCGAGGCAGCTAACCTTCTCGAGCAGTACGTGAAGGAGAAGCCCGAAGGTCGCGCCTACTATCTGCTCGGTTACGCGAACTACGCTTTGGGCAAGCAGGCCGAGGCGAACCAGAATTTCCAGGACGCCTACCTCGTAGATCCCGAGATGAACCCGCAGGAGTTCAGAAAGTCCCTGGGCATCGACACCGACGTCATGCACCCATGGCCTAAGGCCAAGAAGACCACACCCATGACGGAGGAGACCACGGAGCCCATGGCAACCGCCGCCACAGAGGCCCCCGCGCCTACGACTAAAGAAACCACCGCCCCCGCCGTAAAGGAAACCCCGAAGCCTACGACCGCCGTCGAGACTAAGAAGCAGGCCCCGACGGAGACGAAGACCGAGACCGCCCCGGCGCCTACGACCGCGCAAAAGCCGGTCGAGAGGCCGCGCCGCAGGCCGGGCGTTACGCCACAGTCGCCCACCTCGCCGATGATCCCGGGGCTGCCCATAGATGCGCTCCTCGCGTTCGGGATGACCACGCTGATAGGCATCGGCGCGCTATGCTATCTCCTCTACTCGCTCTGCCTGTTCATCGTGGGCAGAAAGACCGGGACGGGGGCATCGTGGCTCGCGTTTGTTCCAGTCGTAAACCTTATCTGGCCGCTCGTTGGAGCCGCCGGGAAGTCAAAGATATGGATACTGATCACCATGTTCATCCCGTTTGTCCCCTTATATCTGTGGATGTGCGTGGCCTCGCGCTTCGGGCGCAGCAAGCTGCTGGGACTGCTGTTTGCGTTCATAGTGGGGATACCTCTGCTTAACATCCTGTTCGTGAAGCTCGTGTTCAAGGAAGCCGAAGCGGGGCCGTCCGCCTCCATGGGGCTTTCGCTGCCGGACATTTCCGATGAGTTCGCCGAGCTTCCCGAGGTGCCCGGCATGGACCTAGGCGAGGAGGAGTCTTCGTTTGACGAGGCCCCGGCTGCCGCTTCGGCGGAAGAGGAGGACTTCTTCTCGGAGGGATTCGGCGAGGAGGAGCCCATGGAAGAGCTTACCCCCGAGGACGAGACTTCGGAAGAGCCGGAGGCTGGGACCGAGCCCGAGGACATATTCGACATCGACGAGGAGGAGCCGATGGAGCTCGACGAAGAGGACACCGAGCACATGGGCACCTTCGATATGGGAGAGCAAGCCGGAAGCGGCAAGTCCAGTGCGATCGAGGCGGATGACTTTGATTTCGCCGAGGCCGAGGAGGCTACCCCTGAGGAAGCCTTTGAGGAGGACGATAGCGGGGATTTCAGTTAGGGAGCGTCTGCTGAAACCCCAGAGCCCTGAGCAGAAAGAAGCGGGCGGCGATCAGGGATGAGCACATATCCCGGACCGCGCCCCGGTCAGGGAAGAAGTCGAGACCCGAGAATTGTCTGAAGAAGAACCCATAGAACCCAATTCCCCCGGACAAGATGCGTCCTTCCAGCCCGGTGCGTCCGACGCCGGCATGACGGACATCGGCGAACTCTTTAAAAGGACCTGGGAAGTGTTCAAGTACAGGGGGCTGCTCCTTCTCGGGCTTTACCTCCTGACATTCCTCGTAACCGGAGCCGTCGCAGGCGTCTTCGTAGGTTTTGGCGCGCTGCTCGGCCTCATACTTCAGAACATGCGCGCGGGAATACTAATCGGCTCGGCGGTAGCCGCGGTGGCCGGCCTGATAGCGTTCGGGTGGGGATACGGCGCCTTCGTGCTGGCGGCGGCAAAGGACCGGCTCAGCTTCGAGGGCGCCCTTAAGCAGTCGTGGCAGAAGGTCGGCTCTTTCATATGGGTATTGATCCTCGCGAAATTTATCGTTATGGGCGGGTTCTGCCTGTTCTTCGTGCCGGGCGTGATATTCGCCACGTGGTTTGCCTTCGCGATATTCATATTCGCCAGGGAGGGCGTAACGGGTATGGACGCCCTTCTGAAGAGCAAGGAATACGTGAGGGGATATTTCTGGGACGTATTTTTGAGGTTCCTGGTCGTCGGCCTGATACTGATGGGAATTGGCTGGGTGCCTATTATAGGAGCACTGTTGATGCTCTTTGCGGCCCCCTTCATGGCGCTGTACGTTTATAACATATACACCGACCTGAGACGGCTGAAGGGGGAATTCGAGTTCTTGCCGAGTGATGGGGAGAAGGCCCTTTACATAGCACTGGGGGCGCTGGGGCTCTTTGCCATTCCCATTACGATATTCGCGATGGCGGGGATGGCGTTCATAACGCCTCTGCTGATGAGACTGCATATCCCGCTTTGAGCAGGGCACGGGGCTTCACTTCCCGGGCCCGAACGGTTACAATACAGTTGCCCGCGCCTTAGGGTCAGCGGGCGTTTCTAATTGCCGTCGGCATAGCCGAGGGGGATTTAATATGAGCGGCCAAGGCACAGGGAAAAAGAACGTAGCCAGGGAACTGGCCGAGTTGCGAGGCCGACTCGCCGAGCTCGACACTCTGGACAGCCGCGCCGAGTCTATAATCTCTGCCATGGGCGACGGCATAAGCATCCAGAGCCCCGACTTCAAAGTCCTCTACCAGAACCAGGCCCACCGCGATATCGTAGGCGGCGACAAGAGCGGCCGTTACTGCTACGAGGCCTATGGCGGCAACAGCTCTGTATGTGAGGGGTGCGCCCTCGAACTTGCGTTCAGCGACGGCCGGGTGCACCGGCACGAGAGAAGCAAGACCGTAGGCGAAACGAGGCGCCATTTCGAGATAGTCGCCTCTCCCGTCAAGAACTCTTCGGGCCAGGTGATAGCAGGCATCGAGATGGTCAGGGACGTCTCGGGGCTCAAGGAGAATGTGGACGAGCTCGAGTACAAGAGCCTCCTTCTGCAAACCACGATGGAGAGCTCCCTCGACGGTGTGCTCGTCGTGGACGAGGGCGGCCGCTGGCTCACCTTCAACAGTCGTTTCATCGAGATATGGGGTATCCCCGAGGAAATCGTGCTCTCCCGCAACGACGAAGAGGCCATACAGTTCCTCCTGGATAAGGTCGTGGACCCCGACGGCTTCGTCGTTCAACTCTACCAGATATACGAGGACACCGGCGCGAAGAGAGCGCAGGAAGTAAAGCTCCTCGACGGCCGCACCATCGAGCGCTACACGTCGCCCATGACCTCTAAGGCGGGCGAATACCTGGGCAGGGTCTGGTATTTCCGCGACATAACAATGCGCACGAAGGCACAGGAGCAGCTCGCCCAGTACCGCGAGCAGCTCGAAGACATAGTAGAGGAACGTACGGCGAAGCTCACCACCGCGGTGGGCCTCCTTAAGGAGCAGATAGCGGACCGCAGGCGAAGCGAGCAGTTCACCACCAACATCCTCGAGAGCATCGACGAGTGGCTCATGGTGCTCGGCCCGGACTACAGGGTAATATCGGCCAACAAGGCTTTCTGCGACCACATGGGCATGAGCATGGAGGGGCTAAAGGGCAAGCACTGCTATGAGCTCCTTCATAAAGTGAATGTGCCCTGCCACGAGGCCGGCGTGGACTGCTCCATGCGGCGCGCCTTCGACACCGGCGAGCCCTCCACCGCGGCGCACGTCCACGACCACGACGGCGAACCGCACGACGTGGAGACCAAGTCGTACCCCATGCGAGACGCCGCAGGCAACGTTGTCTCCGTCATCCAGATAATACATGACGTTACCGAGAGGCGAAAGCTCGAGGATCAGCTCCGGCACTCGCAGAAGATGGAGGCAATAGGGCAGCTCGCCGGCGGAGTGGCGCACGACTTCAACAACCGCCTGGCGGCGATAATGAACTACGCTTTCATCCTTAAGACGAAGATGGGCCACGACGACCCGCTGCGGGTCTTCGTAAACCAGATAATCAATTCCTCGGAGCGCGCGGCACACCTCACCCAGAACCTCCTGACGTTCTCGCGAAAACAGATCATAAACCCGAGGCCGGTAAATATCAACGAGATCGTCTCGGGAGTCGAAAAACTCCTGGCCCGCGTTATAGGCGAGGAGATAGAGCTTAAGACCGAGTACTCCGATGAGGACCTCGTGGTTATGGCCGACAGCGGACAGATAGAGCACGTACTCATAAACCTCGCCACGAACTCCCGCGATGCCATCCCGGGCACGGGGCGGGTGGCCATATCGACCTCGAGGGTCGCGCTCGGGACGGAGTTCTTCGAGGGGCGCGCGCGTTCAAGGCCCGGCCCATACGCCCTAATATCGTTCATGGACTCCGGCGTGGGCATGGACGACGTGATGAGGTCGAAGGTCTTTGAGCCGTTTTTTACGACAAAGGACATTAACAAGGGCACGGGGCTCGGGCTGTCCATAGTGTACGGGGTAATAAAACAGCACGAAGGATACATCAGCGTGGAGAGCGAGCCCGGCGTGGGCACCGCGGTTTACATCTTTCTGCCCCTGCTCCCGGTGCGTGCCGAGAAGGAAGTCGCCAAAAGCACTATTGCGCCGGCCGGCGGCGGCGAGATCGTTCTGCTCGTGGAAGACGACGAGGGCGTGCGCACGCCCATGCGGCAAATGCTCGAGGGGTTCGGCTACGAGGTCATGGAGGCCACCACCGGGGAGGAGGCCGTGGAAATATTCATGGGAAGCAGAAGGCGGATAGGCCTCCTGATGCTCGACGTAATACTTCCGGGCATGAGCGGCCCTGTCGTGCTTAAGAACATACAAGAGGTGTATCCCGATATCAAGGCCATATTCACAAGCGGGCACACTCGAGAGCACATCGACAGAAAGGGGCTTCTTGCGCCGGACTCCACGCTGCTTACGAAACCCGTGGCCCCGCAAGAACTCCTGCGCAAGGTCAGAGAGAAGCTGGACGGTTAAGACCCCATGCCTCACAAGGTGATATACAGGAAGGAAACCCCATACCAGAAGCTCACTGTGGCGGAGAACCCCGGCAGAAACCAGAGGTACCTCTACACGAGCCGCCGCGACGAAAAGCAGGGGGGCATCTATCTCAACAACCCTTTAAAACTCTACTTCGAGTACTGCAAGGTCTCGCTCGTCTCGCTCTGCTTCATGAGGCGTGAGGTCGGGCGCGTGCTGTTCGTGGGGCTCGGGGCGGGCTCGCTCCCGAGGTACGTGAGCAACTACTATCCGGAGGCAGAGATAGACGTTGTCGATATAGACCCCGACATGGTGGACGTGGCCACGAGGTTCTTCTATTTCCGCGAGACCGATAACATGCGAGTGCACATCGAGGACGGCCGGAGCTTTCTCCTCAGCTCCCAAGGCAATTACGACATCGTGTTCCTCGACGCCTACCACGTAAACGCCATCCCCTATCACCTGAGCACGGTGGAGTTTCTGGAGGAGGTCAGGGGCAGGCTCAACGAAGGCGGTGTCGTGGTGGGAAACATCGTTGCGCAGGAGAAGAACAGCGCCTTCAACGCCATGCTCGCCACCTACGCAAGCGTCTGGCCGAACATCTACATGTTCGAGGGTATAAGCTCTTACAACAACGTGCTCATCGCGTCCGCCCAGCCCGCGGACCCCAGAGAGGTGCACGAGAGCGCGCGGCGCATTCAGCGCGAGCGCAAGATGGACGTCAAGCTCCATAAGCTCGCCACTCGGCCCTTCAGCACCCCCAAACCCAGGTCGGGCGTGCGCGTGCTTACCGACGAGCGCATCCCCGTAATGAAGTAGCAGAGAGCGAAGCCGTTTTTGCGGGCCGCCTGAAAAATCATTTATATTAAAAACATGTTCGACGTTGTTGTCATAGGGGCGGGACACGCCGGTTGCGAGGCCGCGCTCGCGGGAGCGCGCCTGGGCCTTGAGGTCTGCCTTACGACCATGAGCGCCGATACCATAGGGCATCTCTCGTGCAACCCTGCAGTGGGCGGGCTTGCGAAGGGACACCTCGTCAGGGAGATAGACGCCCTGGGCGGCGAGATGGCGAAGGTCACGGACGCGGCAGGCATACAGTTTCGCGTGCTCAATCGCTCGAAGGGCCCCGCGGTCTGGTCCCTGCGCGCGCAGGCCGACAGGGATCTATACAAGAGCGCGATGAGGCGCGTGGTGGAATCGCAGCCCGGCCTCACGCTCATGCCGACCACAGTAGAGAGGCTCTTGGTCGAAGGCGGAAAGATAATAGGAGTGGAAACCGCTTCGGGCGAGGTTATAGAGTCGCGCACGGTGATAGTCACGACTGGCACGTTTTTAAAGGGACTCATGCACATAGGGATGAACAGCAGCCCCGGCGGGCGCGCTGGCGACATGCCCTCGGTCGGACTCTCGGACTCGCTACGCGGGATCGGCCTTAAGATGGGGAGGCTCAAGACCGGAACGCCGCCGAGGCTTCTCGCATCGTCAATTGATTTCTCCCGCACGCAGGAGCAGTGGGGAGACGACCCTCCTCCACCGTTTTCGTATTCCACGGAAAAGATAACGAACCCCCAGCTTCCGTGCTACATAACATATACGAACTCAGAGACGCATAAGATAATCACCGATAACCTCGACCGCTCGCCGCTCTACGGCGGCAAGATCACCGGCATCGGCCCGCGCTACTGCCCCTCGATAGAGGACAAGGTGGTGAGGTTCTCGCACCGCGACCGCCACCAGGTGTTCCTCGAGCCAGAGGGGCTGAACTCCCCGGAGTACTACGCAAACGGCATCTCCACCTCTCTTCCGGAGGAAGTGCAGTTGAGGCTCGTCAGGAGCATCGCCGCGCTCGAGCACGCCGAGATAGCAAGGCCCGGCTACGCGGTAGAGTACGATTACGTGCATCCCACACAGCTGTGGCACTCGCTTGAGACGAAGCCCGTCGAGGGGCTATTTCTCGCGGGCCAGATAAACGGCACCTCGGGTTACGAGGAGGCCGCGGCGCAGGGATTCATGGCGGGCATCAACGCCGCTCTGAAAGTTTTAAAACGCCCCCCGGTGGTGCTCGGCAGGCACGCGGCCTACGCCGGGGTGCTCATAGACGACCTCGTGACGAAGGGCACGACGGAGCCCTACCGGATGTTTACGTCGAGGGCCGAGTACAGGCTTCTGCTCAGGCACGACAACGCGGACCTTCGCCTGCGGGACATCGGGCGCGAGGCCGGCCTCGTGGACGACGAAACGTACGAGAGGTTTCGAGAAAAGCGCGAGGCCATCGCTCGCGAGCGCGAGCGCATAAGCCGAGTGAGGGTTAAACCCTCGGACGCCAACCCCGCGCTCGAGGAGGCGGGCAGCGCGCCCATCTCCGAGCCGAGCTCGCTCGAGCAGCTCCTTAAGCGTCCGGGCGGGGGCTATTCAATAATAGAGAGGCTATCGCCTTCGGAGGAAACTCTCTCGCCCGCCGTTAAAGAGCAGGTGGAGATAGAGACGCGCTACGAGGGATACATAAAGCGGCAGATGGACGCCGCGGCGAAGCTCGGCCGCTCGGAGGCGGTGCGCATTCCCCCGGACTTCAGGTACGACGGGCTAAAGGGGCTTTCAAACGAGGTGCTCGCCAAGCTCGAGGAAGTGAGGCCGGAGAACCTCGGGCAGGCGGGTCGCATACCGGGCGTAACTCCGGCGGCGCTTACCCTCATAATGCTCACACTAAAACGAGAGAGCCGACTTGCAGGCAGATAAGCTCCTCATAAAAGGCCTGAAAGAACTCGGGCTGGAGCCCTCGGCCGGACAGGTTTCTGCGTTCATGCAGTACCTCGACGAGCTCAAGCGTTGGAGCAGGGCCATAAACCTCACCTCCATAAAGACGGACGAAGATATAGTGGTAAAGCACTTCATCGACTCGTGCCTGTACCTGAGCGCCCTGCCCGACGATGTGGGGTCCATCGCCGACGTTGGAAGCGGCGCGGGCTTCCCCGGAGTTCCGCTTAAGATAATGAGGCCCGCGCTCGGGGTGCACCTTATAGAGAGCGCCGGGAAGAAGTGCTCGTTTCTCAGGCACATGACGCGCGCGCTTAAGCTCGATGGAGTTGAGGTAGTGGAGGCGCGCGCCGAGGCGGTGAAAGATATCGAGGTGGACGCCGCGGTTACGAGGGCCACCTTCTCCGTGCGGGACTTCATCACCACGGCGGAGCACATTGTTAAAATGGGCGGCATGTTCATTCTAAGCAAGGGGCCGAGGGCGGAAGATGAGCTTAAGGGCGCGGCGTTTGAGTATGAGATAATAAAGATGAAGCTTCCCACTACCGATATCGAGCGAAGCCTTATTAGAGTAAAGAGAGTCTGATGCAGAAAAAGAAAGCGAAGAAAAAGACGGCAAAGAAAAAGACCGCCGCCGGCCGTTCACAAAAAGTGAACAAGCCCGCGGAACCCGCCCGTGAGGTTCCGAAGGGCAGCAAGGTCATCTGCATTAACCTCGAGTGCAAGCTGCGCCGCGCGGGCTGTTACGGTTACGAGGCCTGCCCGGGATACAAGTCCAAAGACTGAACACGCCTCTCCATATTAAATGAAAGGGGCCGTGCCCCCTTCACACACAATTCATAATTTCTTTAAAGCATCTTCACACTCCCGCGGTAGTCTATGAGCATCGAAGACGGCGAAAGCCGTTAATGAAAGGAGGTGAGATGCAGATGAGGAAAGCGGTAATAGCAATCGGAGTGATAGCGCTCCTGGCTCTTGGCACCGCGGCGTACGCCCACATGAACGGCTACGGCGGCGGTTACGGAATGGGCTACGGAGGCGGCTACGGTATGATGGGCCCCGGTTATGGCTACGGCATGATGGGTCCCGGATACGGATACGGCATGATGGGTCCCGGGTATGGCATGATGGGTCCCGGATACGGCCCGATGTGGGGCGCCAATGACGAGGAGACCACAAAGTTCCTTGACGAGACCGTTGATCTGAGGCGGCAGCTTCATGACAAGGTGTTCGACCTCAGAGAGGCGTACCGAGCGGGCGACAAGGACAAGGCCGAGGCACTTGAGAAGGAGGTCGAATCTATCCGCGACAAGATTGCCGAGAAAGGAGGCTTTGAGAAGGGCGCCAGAACCGGCGCGGGCAGGGGCTTTGGTCCCCGCGCGGCGGGCTACGGCTATGGCTACTGCAACGGCCCTTATGGCCGGTAGGCCTTAAATTAAAAACTCCCAGGGTAAATTTAAGAGGAGGGGTCATGGAACCCCTCCTCTTAAGTATTTAAAGGATTTCAATTATTTGGCGATTTTCGTATTTCGATAGGTTTTAATTTAAAAAGAGGTTGAATTTCACGGATTCTTCAAAATTAGATGTTAAATTTTAGTGTAATGAAAAAGGTACTTCTTATAGCGGTTATCGTGCTTGGGACGGCGACGTTCGCGTTTGCCGACGGAGATGGCACTACCGTGCCCATGCACCCGGGCCCGATGCCGCATCACATGAGGAACGTTACGCCCTACGGCGATTTCTGCCCCAACTGCTCCGTATACGGCGTTCGCTACAAGCACGAGGTGGTGCGCCACGACAAGGCCGTGGAAGCCATCAGCGCTTACTTCAAGAAGAGGGGGTTTTACATAAGGAACGTCAGGGGCCTGGGCAGGTTCATAAAGGTGGATGTATTCAGGCAGGGAAAACTCGTAGACCGAGTAGTCTTCGATAGAAAGACCGGAAGAATAAGGTCGATATATTAGGGAGGAGTTGAGGCATGGGAAAGAAGAAGAATAAGCAGAAGTTCAACCAGGAGTTAAGAGATGCGGCCAGTAAGAAGGCCGAAAAGAAGCAGGCAGTAACCGGAGGCAGCAGCAAGGGGAGCGGCAAGACGGTGCTTATAGGCGCGGTAGTGGCAGTAATAGCGGTTGCGATAGTGGGCTACGTAGTGTTCGGCACTGGCTCGGGAAGCGGCGGCAGCTTTGAGGTCGTCAAGGCAGAGGCCGGCATGGTTAAGCTGCCGGTGGCCTCGGTAAACGACGGAAAGGCGCATTTCTACACGTACAAGGGGAATGGGAAAACCATTAACTTCTTTGTGCTCCGCAGCTCCGACGGCATAATCAGGGCCGCCTTCGACGCATGCGACGTCTGCTATCCGGAAAAGAAGGGATACAGGCAGGAGGGCGACCTCATGGTCTGCAACAACTGCGGACAGCAGTTCCCGTCAGTGAAGATCAACGAGTTAAGGGGAGGCTGTAACCCCGCCCCTCTTGACAGGCAGGTCAACGGCGACTACCTTGAGGTAAACGCATCCGATATAGAGGCAGGAGCGTTCTACTTCTAATGAAACTCGCAAACATCTCGTTCGGAAACCTCAAACGGAGGAAAGGTAAGGCCCTGCTCCTGGCGGCGGGCCTTACTATAGGCGTGGCCATGGTGGTCGCGATGACCGGCATCACGCTTCAGATGCAGGAGGACATCCAGAAGAAGCTCGACGAGTACGGCGCGAACATTATCATCACGCCGCGCTCGGAGAACCTCTCGCTAAGCTACGGCGGCGTGGGTGTCACGAGCGCCTCTTACGATATAGAGGAGCTCCACGAGAGCGATGCCGCGCTCATTCCAACCATCAAGAATAAAGAAAACGTAAGCGCCGTGGCCCCCAAGGTCATAGGCGCGCATACCGAGGGCGACCACACGTTCATGATAGTGGGCGTCGATTTCCCCTCGGAGTTCAAGCTCAAGCGCTGGTGGAGGCTCAAGGACGTACCGAACCAGATGCCGGGCGGGTTCATCCATACGCCAACCAAGGGGCCCGACGACGTAGTGATCGGCGCTACGGCGGCCGAGACCCTCAACCTCACAACGGGCGACACGCTCACGCTTAAGGGCAAGACGTATAATGTCGCCGGCGTTCTGCAGGAAAACGCCTCGCAGGACGACTACGCGGTGTTCATGGACCTGAAGCAGGCCCAGAAGCTCCTGGGCAAGGAGGGCAAGGTCAGCATGATAGAGGTGAGCGCTCTGTGCAGCCAGTGCCCCATAGACGCCATAGTGGCGCAGATAAGCGCGAAGCTGCCTCACGCGAAGGTCTCTGCCGTAAGGCAGGCCATGACGCTGAAGATGCAGACCGTCGATCAGGTGATGAGGTTCTCAATCGCGGTCTCCATAGTGGTGCTGCTTATCGGCTCGCTGATAGTGTTCGTCTCCATGTTGTCATCGGTTAACGAGAGGACAAAGGAGATAGGAGTGCTCAGGGCGATAGGTTTCCGCAAGAGCCATATCATGAGGGTGATACTCCTTGAGGCCTTCGTGGTAAGCCTTGCCGCGGGCATCGCGGGCTGGGCGGCCGGAAGCTTTTCGGTGGCCTTTCTCGCGCCGCAGCTCATGGGAGTCAAGGCCCTGGCCTTTGACCCAAGGACTATGGTGCTCGCCCCTGTACTGGCCATTGTGATAGGCATGTCCTCAAGCATATACCCGGCGCTCAAGGCGTCGAAGCTCGAGCCCATAGAGGCCCTGAGATACATTTAGCAGAGAGGGTTAAGGAAAGAAATGCTCGTAGATATACATTCGGTTAAAAAGGTCTATAACACAAACGGCACCTCCTTCGAGGCCCTCAAGGGAGTGGGCATCGGCGTGCGCGAGGGAGACTTCGTGTCCATCACCGGGGAGTCGGGCTCGGGAAAGAGCACGCTGCTGAGCATCCTCGGAGGCATCGCCCCGCCCACGAGCGGGCAGGTGCTCATCGATAAGATCCCTATATACGAGCTGCCCTCGGAGAAGCTAGCCGACTTCAGGCGCGAGTACATAGGCTTCGTGTTCCAGCAGTTCCATCTCATCCCGTATCTGACGGCGGTGGAAAACGTGATGCTGCCGCTCTGCATTACTGGCGACAGGGGAATGAAGGACAGGGCCCTTGCGTCTCTCGAGCGAGTGGGGCTTGCCGCGAAGTCCTCGAGGCTGCCCTCGGAGCTTTCGGGCGGAGAGCAGCAGAGGGTGGCCATCGCGCGGGCGCTCGTTAACGAGCCGCCCATAATACTCGCCGACGAGCCCACGGGCAACCTGGACACAAAGACCGGCGAGGAGATATTTCATCTCTTCAAGGAACTAAACCACGCCGGAGAGACCGTGATAATAGTGACCCATAACCCCGACCTCGCCAAGAGGACGGGGGTTACGGTGAAGATGCAGGACGGCACCGTGGTGCACGTCTATGACAATGCAAGAAACTAAGGCAGATTAAAAAGGTTTATCCCCCTCCGGGGCCCTCAGCCCATAGGGCGGGGCCCCGGGCCCCCAATACAATTTCAGGACGGACTCAGTGGGATTTCTCGAAGCCCACCCGCCAAAGATCCGCGGCCGCCTTGGCACACCACTTCACCGTGCCGTGCTCGGGCGTGTCCGAGACCCATGGGCAATTCACCACTATGTTCTGTCCGACTTGCAGAGGGCATGTGGAGAGGAAGCAAAGGCCCGCATCGCTTCTGTTTAAGACGACACCCTGGTCGGGCAGCCTCCCGCCGGTGCCGGGCTTCATTTTTACGCTGCCGCAACAGTAGTGGAGCGGCCCTGTGGTTCTGCGTCTCTTGGTGCCTCGTTTTTCACCCTTCATGTCGGAACTCCTATGGACACAGGCGTCCACACCCTGAATGTAGCGTCGAAAGGGGGCTCTGTCAAGGGAAAAATGCAATTTTCGGGTGTGTAATTTTATTGTAAAGCAGAACTCTTTGCTAATGGTAGGGGTTTACTTGCCCTCGCACCAGGCGCGGGCGTTCTGGAACATCCTAAGCCACGGCGAGGTTTTAAGGTCCCTCTTCCAGTCCTCGGGCATCCACGGCCACTGCCACTTGAGGAAGACCCTCTCGGGGTGCGGCATCATCGCCAGGTGCCTGCCGTCGGCCGAGCACATTGACGTGATGCCCTCGGGCGAGCCGTTTGGGTTAAACGGATACTTCTCGGTGGGATTGCCGAGGTCGTCCACGTAACGAATGGGCGCGAGCCCCTCGCTTAGTATCTTCCTGTAGATGTCCTCGTCGGGCGAGTAGAAGCGCCCTTCTCCGTGGGCCACCCAGATGCCGAGCGTCGAGCCCTCCATGCCCCTCAACATTATCGAGGGGCTTTCGAGAATTTTCACGGTCGTAAACCTCGACTCGAACCTGCCCGAGCGGTTGCGTATGAAGCGCGGCTTGATATGGTCGTCGATGCCAGCCCAGGGGGCCCACCCCAGAAACGCCATCAACTGGCAGCCGTTGCATACGCCGAGGCTGAATACGTCGTCGCGTGCGTGGAAGGCGTCGAACTCCGCCCTCACCTTCTCGTTGAACCTTATCACGCCGGCCCAGCCCTTCGCGCTGTCGAGCACGTCGGCGTAACTGAACCCTCCGACGAACACCACGCCCCGCATATCGGCGAGCGTCGCCCTTCCCTCCATGATGTCTGTGATGGTTATGTCCCAGGGCTCGAAACCCGCGGCGTAGAACGCCGAGGTCATCTCGCGGTCGCCGTTACTGCCCTCCTCGCGGATCATCGCCACCCTGGGCCTCGCGCTTACAGCGGGAGTCTCCTCGGGCGTAAAGGATATTTCAAATTTGGGGCCGGGCCTTGAATGTATGCTCGCCCTCTCCTCTTCCACGCACTCGGGGTTGGCCTGAAGCCGGTCGAGGCGATAGCTCGTCTCTTCCCATACGGCGCGCAACTCCTCGAGCGGGTCGTCGAGCACCACGGTCTCGTTCACCGACACGGTGACCACCCTCTCCCCGGTGGTCTCGCCTATCACCTGGTGGGGCACGTCGCTTGCCTTGACCTTGGCGAGGACTTTCTCCTCGTCCTCAGTGGCGTACTCGATGATGAGCCCGGCCTCCTCGGCAAACAGAAGGCTTACGGCGTCTGCCTCTGCGTCTATGTCTATCTCGAGGCCGGAGTTTCCGGCAAAGGCCATCTCAAGGGCCGCCGTGATCAGTCCGCCGTCGCTTATGTCGTGGCCCGAAAGTATCAGTCCGCCGTCTATAAGCTCCTGCACGAGGTTGTAGGCGCGCTTAAATTGCGCGGGGTCTTCGATGTCGGGGGTAGTGTCGCCAAGCTGGTTAAAGCACTGAGCCAGGGCCGAGCCGCCGAGGCGATACCTGCCGCCGCCCAGGTCGATATAGAGGAGCTTACTTTCGCCGGGTCGCTTGATGTCCTGCTGAACCGTCTTGGTTACGTCGGGCGTCGTTACGTAAGCCGAGATGACGAGCGCGCCCGGGGCCTTCACTATCTCTCCCGTCTCGCGGTCCATGGACGCCATCGAGAGGCTGTCCTTGCCGCCGTCCACTGCGATGCCCAATGCGCCCATGAAATCGCTCATGGCTACGGCGGCGTCGTAGATGAGCGCGCCCTCGCCAGGGAGCTTCGCGGCCCACATCCAGTTGGCCGAGCACCGCACGTCCTCAAGCGAGCTCACCTTCGCCCATACGATATTGGTCAGCGCCTCTGCCACGGACATCCTCGCCATCGCGGCGGGGTCGATGAGGCCTTTAATCGGCTGCTCGCCAATGGACGTCGCTCCCCCCGTAACTCCGAAGTGGCTTTGCGCCACCACGCCGAGGTCCGATACGGTAAGGCCGAGCGGCCCCGCGCACTGTTGCTGCGCGATGAGCCCCGTGACGCTGCGGTCAACCTTATTGGTCAGGAATCGCTTCGACCCCACAGATACCAGCCTTAGTACTCGCTTTAGGGCGTCTATCACCGTGAGTCCATCGGGAAGCTCGAGCGGTTTTAAAACAGGAGCGATACGTTTTATGTCGAAAGTCTTGCGCGGCATCTCGGCCAGGACCTTTTTGAGGTCGAGGTCGACCGGTGTGGAGTCGTCCTTGGAATCGTAGAGCACCGCGCGGCCGTCGCCGGTTATCTCGCCTACGAATGCGCACGGCACTTTCTCGCGGGAGCAAAGGGCCTCGAACTCCGCAGCGCGCTCGGGCTTTATGAGCATGGCGTCCTGCTCCTGGTACTCCGCGCCCCATATCTCGAGCACCGACAGTGTTTCGTCGCCCACGGGTATCTTACGCACCTCGATGCGCGCTCCCTCTGGCTCGATTATCTCCTTAAGCACGTTGCAATTGCCGCCCGCGCCCTGGTCGTGGATGCTTATGATGGGGTTGTTCCCGCCCATCTCTATGCAGGCGCGAATGACGCGGTTGAGTTTCTGCTCCATCTCGGCGTCGCCGCGCTGAACGGCATTGAAGTCCAGTTCCTCGGCGTTCTCTCCCTGCACCATAGATGAGGCCGCGCCGCCGCCCATGCCTATGCGGTATGCCGGGCCGCCTATCTTCGTAACGAGCATCCCGCGTTCGGGCTTGCCCTTATCGGCGTGCGAGTTGTCCATCTGGCCTATGCCGCCGGTGAACATGATGGGCTTTATCCACTCGCGGCGCTCGCCGCCGGGTAGCCTCATGCCGAAGGAGCGCGTGTAGCCCAGCACCACGGGCTCGCCGAACTTGTTTCCGTAATCCGATGCGCCGTTGCTCGCCTCTATCTCGATCTGAAGCGGCGTGGCGAGGTTCGGGGGATACTGGAAGCCCGTGTCCTCCCAGGGCTGCACGTAGTCGGGTATGCGGAGGTTGCCCACACAGTACGCGGCAGTGCCCGCCACGACGAGGCCGCCCCTGCCCACGGCCTGCACGTCCCTTATCCTTCCGCCGGTTCCCGTCTCAGCGCCGGGGAAGGGCGCCACTCCGGTCGGGAAGTTATGTGTCTCGGCGGTGAATATGACGTCATAGTCAACGGTGCCGTCCACGAAGCGCGACGGCTTGCCCGGTGTCTCGGGCACAATGGTGCTGACATTGCAGCCCCGTATGGAGCTTGAGTTGTCGCTGAATGCGATCACGCTGTTTCCGGGGTTCTGCTTGTACGGGCGGCCCACGATGTCTATGAGGCTATCTGGCATCTCCGTGCCGTCTATGACGAGCCTGCCCTTGAAGAACCAGTGGCGCGAGTGCTCGCTATTGGATTGGCCCAGGTCGAAGCACTCCACGTTCGTCGGATTGCGCTTCATGTCCTCGGCGAAAAGTTTAAAGTAATAATCCACGTCCCAGTCGTCCAGGCCAAGGCCCATCTTACGGTTGATGTCCTCTATGGCCGTTCTGCCTTCTTCGAGCACCGGCACTATGTGCACCGGCTCGGGCGATATTCCTGTCTCGAAGCCGCCTATACCCTCGGGATAGACGAACTCGGTCATGCGGTCGTGCACGGCCCGCGCGAAGGCCTCGCGGTCGTCCCCCGAGACGTCGGGGTGGAGCTTGTATCTCCTTGAGCGCTCGAGCCTTATGACCTTCTTAAGCCCCGCGGCGTGGCATACGCTCACGGCGTTTGTGGACCAGGCGGTCTGGAAGTTGAGCCTCGGGCCCACCTCCACGATGCCCGGACCGCTCAGGAAGGCGCTTTGGGAGAACTTCTCGGGCTCAAAAGTCTCGCTCAGAAGCCAGGTGAGGGTGTTAAGCTCGTCCTTTGTAAGCGGCCCCGTGAGGCCCACGTTATAGCAGAACTCGGCATGGAGGTCGGGCACCTTTATGCCCTTTTCCCTGAGCCTCAGTAGGAGGGCGGTCTTGGCGGATTCGTCCAGCGCGGGGGTTCTGTATAGGTGGAGCAGCCAGATCATAGCAGTAATATATTACAGCATTGGGCGGCGCTATTCCATACGCACTTTTTCGCACGGTTGAGGCAGAGAATCTCCCCCGGTTTATGTTATTCTTATAAAGATTTCATTTCGGAGGGTCTTAGAAAGAAGATGCGTAAGGTACTTGTGATCGTCATGGTCGTTCTGGCCGTGGCGGCGTGTTCCAAAAAGGAAGTGAAGGTCCAGACCGAGGACTCCAAGCTCGCGCTCGAGGCCTTCAAGCTGGCCGAAACCCTAAGGCAGGCCTACGTTGCCAAGGACCTGAAGGCCCTGGAGGATAACACCACCGAGCACGGCCTGCAGGACATCCAGAGGCAGCTCAAGGATTTCGAGAGCGTTGAGCTGGATTTCCAGCCGAGGTGGGTGGATATAGAGAGCGACTCCCTCGTGCTTAACGTCTCGTGGAAGGGCACCTGGCAGATCCGGGGAAGGGAGCAAAAAGACCGCGGCATGGCGGTTTTCGAGCTCACGGGCCACCCCCTTAAACTCAACAAGATCCTCCGCTCAAACCCATTCAAGAATCCTGAATGATAACCCCCTGATGTGTTAAAATTAATAATCACCTAATTAATTCACGGAGGACGCTCTAGGTAGCACTCTGACTGTGGATGCCGAAAGTGGATAAATTTCACGAAGAATGCGGGGTTGTAGGCGTCTTTAACCACCCGGAGGCCTCTAACCTGGCATATCTCGGCCTTTACGCCCTGCAGCACAGGGGGCAGGAAGGCGCCGGTATAACCTCAAGCGACGGCAAGCAGTTCTACACCGAGAAGGGCCGCGGCCTCGTGGCCGACATCTTCAGCGAAAAACGCCTTAAACGCCTGCCCGGATACGCCGCCATAGGCCATAACCGCTACTCCACTGCGGGAGGGAGCACCCTCCGGAACGTTCAGCCCATAGTCGCGAATACCTCCGACGGCCTCATCGCCATCGCCCATAACGGAAACCTCGTGAACGCCGACGAGATCAGGGCGCAGCTCGAAGAGGACGGCGCCATATTCCAGAGCACCGCCGACAGCGAGGTCATAATCCACCTCATCGCCCACTCCAGGGCAGACAATTTCCATTCAAAGGTGGTCGAGGCCCTGCGCGCGGTGAGCGGCGCGTTCAGCCTGCTTCTCATCCGAAACCACGAGATAATCGCCGTCCGCGACCCCTACGGGGTACGTCCCCTCTGCCTGGGCGAGGTAGACGGCGCGTACGTCGTGGCGTCCGAAACGTGCGCCCTCGACCTCATCGGCGCCACCTACATAAGGGACATCGAGCCCGGCGAGATGCTGGTCATCAACTCCACGGGCCTGCACTCGCAGAGGGCAATCTTAAGCCAGCGCAGGGCTTTCTGCGTATTCGAGTTCATATACTTCGCCCGCCCCGACAGCTACATCTTCGGCGGACATAACGTAAACGAGATAAGAAAAGAGTTCGGGCGTCAGCTGGCGCGCGAGGCCCCGGTCGATGCCGACATAGTCATCCCCGTGCCCGACAGCGGAGTGCCCGCGGCCATAGGCTACGCCGAGCAGAGCGGCATACCCTTCGACTTCGGCCTCATCCGAAACCACTACATAGGCAGGACGTTTATCGAGCCCCGGCAGAGCATCAGGCACTTCGGCGTGAAGATAAAGCTCAACCCGGTGCGCGAGCTCCTTGAGGGCAAGCGAGTGGTCGTCGTGGACGACTCCATAGTGCGCGGCACGACGAGCAAGAAGATAGTGAAGATGCTCCGCGAGGGAGGGCGCGCAAGCGAGGTGCACATGCGCATAAGCTCGCCGCCAACGATGGGGCCATGTTTCTACGGCATCGACACCCCGACGCGGCAGGAGCTCATCGCCTCCACCCACATGGTAGAGGAGATAAGGAAATACATAACCGCCGACACCCTTAGCTACCTTTCGCTCGAGGGCGTGCGGAAGATAGTGCCAAACCCCGAGAACTACTGCACGGCCTGCTTCGACAACATCTACCCCATTAGTTTCCCGGGGGAGAAGCTCGAGCAGCTCGAATTACTGTTTGGAGGTAAGTAAATTGTCTGAAGAGAGCAAAGCGGACTTACAGGAAACACTCGACGAATCCGGTTACAAGGGAAAGATATCGACCGTCAACAAGGCGCGCATAGTGCTCGACGAGACCGAGGGCGAGCTCATCTTCGCCGGCCGCACGCAGCGCGGCTACGAGCTGGACTTCGACGCAAACGTACAGTGGGGCTGCATGCCCACGGAGTCCCTCATGCTCAGCCTTGCCGGCTGCCTCTCCATAGACATGGTGATGTTCCTTCGCAAGATGAAGTGCACGATAAAGGCCTACGAGCTCGAGATAGACGGCGAGCGCAACGCGACGCCGCCGCAGTACTACAAATCCTTCGACATCAGGATCAAGCTCACCGGAAGCGGGCTCGACAAGAAGAAGGTGGACAGGGCCATAGCGCTCTCGCAGGAGAAGTACTGCTCGGTCTATCACACGCTCAGGCCCGACCTGAAGGTCAACGTGGACTACGAGATAATCGAAGGCTGAGAGTTTTTAAATAAAGATACCCCGAGAGCGGGCCGCAGGGCCCGCTCTTTTTATTTGCGCCGCGGTTTTTTTAAATTGAAATACCCGCCGATGTAAGTTATCCTAAGCGCGAGAGTTTTCTGCTTTGTGTCAATGCACGGTTATTTAGGAGGAATAGACATGAAACGATATGCGGGTCTTTTACTGATGCTTTCCATATTCGTTGTCCTCTGCGCCATCCACGCGCCGGCTGCCGGCGCCACCGAGAAGGCCATCATAGTGTTCGACGCCTCGGGCAGCATGTGGGGCGAGATGGGCGGGCGCACCAAGATAGAGATAGCGCGCGAGACCATGGCCAAGATACTTGCCGACTGGAATCCCGACACCCTGCTGGGCATCACCGCGTACGGGCACCGCAGGAAGGGTGACTGCGGGGACATAGAGCCCGTAGTGCCGCTGGGGAAGGTGGACGCAGCTAAGGCCATGTCGGTGATAAACGCACTGAATCCCAAAGGGATGACCCCTATCAGCGCGGCATTACGACAGGCCGCCGAGGAGCTCGGGTACACGAAGGATAAGGCCACGATAATTCTGGTCAGCGACGGCGAGGAGACATGCAATACCGACCCGTGCGAGGTCGCAAGCGAGCTGGAGAAGGCCGGCATAGACTTTACGGTTCACGTCATCGGGTTTGGTATCAAGGACGAAGAGCAGAAACAGCTCACGTGCGTAGCACAGAACACGGGCGGCAATTTCTATCGCGCCAACGACGCGGCTAGCCTTAAGGAGGCGATGGAGAAGACCGTCAAGCGCATCAAAGGGCCCGCCGGCGAAGGCAGGCTCTGGATAGAAGGCCCCACGGAGTTTTATTCGGGCAACCCGGTTACTGTCCATTTCGAGGCCTCCGCGTCGTTCGACAAGAAGGCGTGGGCCGGCATGGTGCCAAGCAGCGTGCCGCACGGAAGCGAGAAGCTCAACGACGAATACGACACGAGCTGGGAGTACATAGACAATCGGACCTCCGGAACAGTGACCCTTCCGGCGGGGCCGACCGTGGGCGACTGGGACGTGAGGCTTCACGACTCTAACGACGACGGCTTCGAGGTGGCGTCGGTGAAGATCAAGGTAAAGAAGGCCGTGGGCAAGGTCTGGCTGGACAAGAGCGATTTCGTTACGGGCGAAAGGATGAACGTGCACTTCGAGGTCCCAGCAGAGTTAAACCCCAAGGCCTGGGCTGGCATAGTGCCCGCGAACATAGAGCACGGAAGCGAAGCGGTGAACGACCAACACGACATAAGCTGGGAGTACCTCGACGGCAGGGCGAACGGGACGTTAGCGATGCTATCCCCCGCGAAGACCGGCAAGTGGGACGTGAGATTAAACGACTTCAACGGCAACGGAAACGAGTTTGCCTATGTGACGTTCAACGTAACCATGGCGAAGGGCGAAGTGAGCATCGACAAGGGACAGTACTCCCCGGGGGAAACCATTGCCGTCAAGTACAACGTATATAACCTTCTTTCGCCCAAGGCATGGGCCGGGGTCGTCCCCTCGGACATAGAGCATGGAAGCGAAGCGCGGAACGACAACTACGACACTTCTTGGGAGTACCTCGGCGGAGCGTCGGGCAGCCTGAAGCTCAGGGCCCCCGACAAGCCCGGCAGGTACGACGTTCGCGTGCACGACAGTAACGATGACGGAAACGAGATAGCCTTTACGAGCTTCGTAGTCAAGTAAAACGGAGCGGGCGTTATCGCCCGCTCTTTTTTATTGATGGCGGGGCCTGTTCGTGCCGCGAATCGTTTAGGGAAAGGTAATACTCGCGCACAACAAATTAAGATGTTGTGCGGCGGGGCGCTCATCTTGGAAAAAACAGGCGCTTGTGTTACCATACAGTCGCTAGCGGGGCATGCTCGTTACCAGTAACGATGAAAAGAAGGGTTTTTCATAAGGTTCGCTTTCTCGCAATTGCGGCGGCCGTACTGACAGCCGCTTTCCTCGTGGCCTGCAACAACGCTCCCCCCAAGATAAGCATCGAAAACGCTAAGGTCCAGCTCTCGCCCGCCATTTACGGTGAGGCCATGGTCTATATGACCATCCGAAACGACGGCGGTACCGACGTTCTCAAGGACTCCTCCATAGACGTCCCCGGGGCCACGACGATGTTTCACGTCATGGAGGGCCGGCGCATGGCGCGCGTGGACTCCGTGGAGGTGCCGGGCGGCAAGTCGGTGGTCTTCAAGATGGGCAGCAGCCATGTCATGATAGAGGACATGCCCAGGACGATGGTCGCGGGCTCCCCCATTACGCTAACACTTGTGTTCGAGAAGTCGGGCACGAAGAAGCTCCAGCTTAAGCTCGAAAAAGCCCCAGAGATGAAGTAGAAGCAGCCTCGCCGGCCTGAAGTGCAAACTTCACCCCGAAGTATTAATCCCGGAATCGCCTATATCTAAGTCTGTCCTGTCGGGGGCTTAACATGGCAGCCCTTCGCATTGGTAGGCCCATGCGCAGGCCCTAATTGTCAGCTAATTCTCGCCGTGTATAGTGAATATACCGGTGAAGCGCGAACCCGCTTGCCGAGTTAGATCGATTCGGAGGAGGTTTACCATGAAACCATTTAAGCATTACGCAATGGTAGCCCTGGCTTTGTTTTTAATTGCATCGGCAGTTCCCGCATTCGCCTACTCGGGGCAGGAGTTAGCCGGAGAGGCAAAGATAGGCCTGGCGCACGCGCGGATGATAGCCCTCAAGGCCTACCCCGGGACAATCACCGACGAGGAGCTGGAGCGGGAGATAGGCGGCAGCGGCCTGCGTTATACTTTCGACATTCTGCGCGACAAGATAACCCAGGAAGTCGGCGTGGACGCCAAGACCGGAGAGGTATTGGAAAACTCGCCGGAAGGTCCTGACGCGGACTAATCTTAAAATGGGGGAGCACCCTCGAAGGAGAAGCATATGGATGACACAACCGAACGTACCCTGAGCAAGGTGCCTGAAGTCACTTTGATATTCTGGGTCATTAAGATTGCGGCTACCACTCTGGGCGAGACCGGCGGCGATGCGGTGTCCATGTCGATGAACCTCGGCTATCTCGTAGGAACTGCTATCTTCGCGGTGATCTTCATGGTTGCCGTAGCCGCTCAGATCAAGGCAAAGGGCTTTCGCCCGTTACTCTACTGGACGACGATTATCGCGACGACCACGGTCGGAACTACGCTGGCCGATTTCGCAGACCGCTCCCTTGGAATAGGATACGCAGGCGGCGCGTCGTTACTGTTTGCCTTACTGTTGGGTTCTCTGATAATCTGGTATTGGTCGCTCGGTACTGTATCCGTAGATAGCATTGTCAAACCAAAGGCCGAGATATTCTACTGGCTGACTATCATGTTTTCTCAGACCCTGGGTACGGCACTCGGCGACTGGACGGCCGACACGGCCGGGTTCGGTTATGGAGGAAGCTCGATGATATTCGTTTTATTGCTGGTGGCTATAGTCGCGGTGTACTACCTGACCAATATATCGAGCACGCTGCTGTTCTGGATGGCGTTTATACTTACGCGCCCTCTTGGCGCCACGGTAGGGGATTTTCTTGACAAGCCGATCAATGTGGGCGGGCTGGCACTGAGCCGATATTTCGCTTCGTTTGCCCTTCTTCTATTTATGATGACCTGTATCTTTCTCTTTGAACAGCGGGCAGCCGAAAAGGCGCATTGAACGGCGGCGGCCCCCCAGGCATAAGGAGTACGAGTGCGAGTATTGCTGGTTGAAGACGACCTCATGATTGGAGAGGCTATCCGCGACGCTCTCAGGGATTCTTCATATGCGGCCGACTGGGTTAGGAACGGACAGACCGCTCTCGACACGCTCGACAGCCAGACCTACGACGTCATTCTGCTCGACCTCGGGCTGCCCGGCAAAGATGGCCTCGAAGTTTTAAACGAGATCCGCTCCGGAGACAACCCCGTGCCATTGCTGATAATCACCGCAAGGGATGATCTGGACAATCGTATTCGCGGGCTGGACTGCGGAGCCGACGACTACGTGCTCAAGCCTTTCGAGATGGCGGAGCTCCTCGCCCGCATGCGCGCCGTATTGAGGCGTAAGGGCGGGGTCGCGTCTCCCGTCCTGACAAACGGAGTGGTTTCGCTAGACCCGGCTACGCGAGAGGCGACCGTCGGCGGAGGCTCGGCGGTGCAGCTTTCCAACAGGGAGTTCGCGCTGTTACAGGCCCTGCTCGTACGTCAGGGCGCGATTCTTTCGCGCCGCGAGCTGGAAGACCGAATATACGGATGGGGCGAAGAGGTGGAAAGCAATGCCGTCGATTTCCTAATACACGCCCTGCGCAGGAAGCTGGGAAGCGAGGTCATTAAGAACGTCAGGGGTGCGGGATGGATGGTCTCAAAAAACGATTAAAGAGCTCGCTTCAGATCCGGCTGTCGCTATGGCTGTCGCTTGCGATATTGAGCGTCGCGGTCATTGCCGGGATAGTCGCGTTCTTTCTGGCGTTCAACGAGGCGCGCGACCAACAGGACGATACCCTCCGTCAGGTCGCCGCGTTGCTGAACCGGCACGTCCTGACAGTGCCGCAGACGGACGGCTCCGGTATGGCTGCGGTCAGCGACCCGGAATCGCGTCTGATAGTGCAGGTATCTTCCGCGGCCCAGGTGGGCGAGACGAACGGTACCAGCACGACGTTTACTCTCTCCGAAAACATTCGTGACGGACTGCAAACCATACGCGCCGGGGGCACGAACTATCGCGTGCTGGTTGGCACCATGGGCGGCGGCGAACGCTTCGCAGTCGCCCAGGAGACGGCCCTCCGCGACGAAGTAGCGGTAGATAGCGCGCTACAGACCGTCATGCCGTTTTTCGTGCTCATCCCGATACTGCTTATCGTTACGGCCTACATCACGCGAGTTATCTTTAAGCCCGTCGCCGCGCTCTCCGAAGAGATAGACGCGCGAAGCGAGGAGGAGCTTCACCCCATCGCGCCCGAGCCGTTTCCGTCCGAGATAAGGCCGTTTGTCTCGGCCATCAACCGCCTACTAAAGCGCGTGGAACATTCGATGACCATGCAGCGGAGATTCGTCGCGGACGCGGCGCACGAACTGCGCTCTCCGCTGACGGCGCTGTCGCTTCAGGCCGAGCGGCTCTCGGACGCCGAAATGCCCACTGACGCGCACGAGCGGCTTACGGCCCTGCGCAGGGGAATTGAGCGAAGCAGGACGTTGCTCGACCAGCTATTGGCGCTCGCGCGGGCGCAGGCCTCGGCCGGCGCCTCCGACACATCCGTTTCCGTGCTTCATGTCTTTAGGCGCGTGCTTGAGGACTTGATGCCGTTGGCCGAATCAAAGGGCATCGACATCGGCGTCTTGAGCGATTCGGACGCTTACGTCCCGGTCAATGAGGTAGATTTAATAACCCTGGTCAAAAATCTCGTTGACAACGCCATACGCTACACTCCAAGGGGCGGTCGCGTCGATCTGTCGGTCGCGGCGGCCGAGAAGAAAGTGACGCTGGTGGTCGAAGACAACGGCCCCGGCATTCCCGAGGCGGAGTGGGCGAGGGTGTTCGACCCGTTTTACCGTGTCCTGGGCAGCGACGAGGTTGGCTCGGGCCTCGGGCTGTCTATCGTCCGGGCCATTTCCGCGCGCGTCGGCGCAGATGTCAGCCTTGGCTATGCGGACGGCGCTAAAAAAACCGGCCTGCGCGTCTCGGTAACTTTCCCCGGGTAACAGTCGGTCCGGTTTAAACTCGAAAAAGCCCCCGAGATGAAGTAGAAGCAGCCTCGCCGGCCTTAGCTGCAAACCCCACCCTGAAGTGTTGATGCTGAGATTGTTGAGTACACCTACTACTTGTGAATATTCAAATGCTAATGGAGTGTGGATTTGCTGGTGAAGGCGAGACAATAGCCCGGCCTTTTTTACAGTAGTCTTCCCTTTTTATCACATTTTCAGGCATATTAATTAGGGATAGAGCTATCGTAATTTATTATTGTAACCTAATAAGCATAGAGAAATCTGATAGAAAAATGAATCTTCTTTTTTTCTCGATCAGCATTATATGGGGGTAATAATATGAAGTATAGAGTAGAGGACGTTTTTGCTACCGAAGGCATCCCAGAATATACTTTTGTTAAACCACCAAATTACAATGTTATCCTTGTGGATTTCCGTCATCCTTCAAAGCCTGTAATCATCGAAGGCCAATCTGGGACAGGGAAAACATGTACAGCACGTAAAATAATGCAGGATATTTCTCACGAACAAGAAATTACTTACTATACTGCACGGAAAACACAAGATGTAGAGAGTGTTATCGCACTTGCAGATAAACCAAAAGCAGGCATATACATTATTGATGATTTCCATAGGTTATCACAAGATATGCAGACGAGACTTGCGGATATTGCAAAAATCGCTGCTGATGAAGGAGAGGCTGCTGAATTACCGAAGCTAATATTTATTGGAATAAATCAAGTTGGAGCGTCATTAATTCATTTTGTGCCTGATATTGCTAAGCGATGTGGCATTCATAGGATTGAGCCAGGAAGTATGGAAACTAGTGAGCAGTTAATAATTAAGGGCTGCGAACTCCTGAACATAGTACCTTTTGACGTAAAGGTTATATATGATGAAACTAAAGGTGATTACTGGTTATCACAGAGCCTTTGTCAAGCCGTATGCCTAATGAACGATTTAATAGAAACCTCAGATAAGCCTAAGCAATTTAATATAGACTTAACTGCTCTAAGAGAGAGCGTTGTTAAACGTTTAGAATCCTTCTTCTCTAAGCCTGTTACGGATTTTTGTCGCGGCAAGCGTTTTCGTCCTAGCAATGACCCGTATTTCAGACTGCTTAAGGCAGTTGCCCAACAAGAGAGTTCGACAATAGATCTTAATCAATTGGCAAATTTAGTTCCAGATGCGCGAGGGAGTATCAACAACTTAAAAGAAAAAAGACTGCCTATGCTTTTGGAAACCAAGCCTGATTGTGGCAGGTATTTTTATTATGACTCGGAAACGAAGTTCTTTGCGATAGAAGACCCGGCACTTTCTTATTACCTAAAGCATCTAGATTGGGTCGCTTTGCGAAATAGTTGTGGCTTCAAGCAAGACATCCCTGAATATGAATACGATGTGGCTATTTCATTCGCTGGAGAAAACAGAGACTTGGCGCGCGAAGTCGCTATCCAGCTTGAAGATTTAGATATGCGTGTATTTTTTGATGAAAATTATGAGACAAATTTTTTAGGGAAAACATGGGGAAAGGAATTTGAAAGGATATTTGGACATGACAGTCGGTTAGTCCTATGTCTTCTAGATGTAAATCATAATAAAAAAATATGGCCTACATTTGAAAGAGAGCATTTTACGCCAAGAGTAGCAGACGAGGCTGTGATTCCGATATTTTTAGACGATACCGTTTTTATTGGAATACCAAAAGATCTCATTGGGATTAAGTTCAAATTTGACCCAGCAGCCACTTCTTTACATAATGCAGTTGCAGACCAGATATCACTTAAGGTGTTTGATCGACTTGGCTAACATTTCACCACTTTACAGTTTTGTGCATTAATGTGGACGGAACCTACTCATTCCTAATCCCCCTGATATAAGATGCTAATTTCCTGCTATACGCTTGCAATAATAGGGACACGTCCCATATTTCTCTATTGATTTCCACTCCTACTCCGCAGTTTTTCCACCTCTCAGGCCTTGTGGAATACAGGAAGAAGTCATAACTCTCTAATTCCGTCGGTAACACCCTCCTTTACCCCTCGATGGCGGTTTTGAGGCAGGTGGCAAGCGGCTCTATCTCTTCCTCGGCGATGGTGCGCGCGTCGAGCAGAAGCGCGTCTTCCTTAATGCGGGCTATGACGGGAGGCTCGCCCTTGCGCAGGCGCTCCTCTATCTGGCTTGAAGAGCGCTTCGCGCCCTTTACGGATACGCAGTAGGTCTTAAGCGTGAACTCCGGGAGCGAGCCGCCTCCGGCGAAGGCCTCGTCCTCTATAACCGTGATATCGGCCTTGATGTCCTTCTTGAGAACCTTTGCTATCTTCGCCGCGCGCTTCTTCACGTCCTCGGGTTTTTTAAGGAGCATTACGAGCGTGGGGATGTTGTGCGTGGCCCACTCCTCGTCCACGTACTCGAGGAAGACGGCCTCAAGCGCGGCCAGGGTCATCTTGTCTATGCGGATGGCGCGAAGAAGCGGGTGAGTGGTGAGCCGCTCGATGGCGTCCTTGTTACCGACGATGATTCCCGCCTGCGGGCCTCCGAGGAGCTTGTCGCCCGAGAAGGTGACGAGGTCCGCCCCGCTCTGGACGACCTTTCGCACCGGGGGCTCGCCGGGTATGCCGTGCTGGGCGAGGTCCAGGATGGAGCCGCTCCCGAGGTCGTACATCACCGGGATGCCCCGCTCGCGCCCGAGTTTCACGAGGTCCTCTATCGAAACGTCCTCGGTGAAGCCGGTCATGCGGTAATTCGACTGGTGGACCTTGAGTATGAGCGCAGTCTCAAGCGTGATGGCCTTCTCGTAATCTCTGAGGTGGGTCTTGTTCGTCGCCCCGACCTCTTTTAATATCGCGCCGCCCTGCTCCATTACCTCGGGCACGCGGAACGAGCCGCCTATCTCCACGAGCTCGCCCCTTGAGACGAGCACCTCTTTGCCCTTGGCCATGGCGCTCAGGCAGAGGAGCACCGCCGCGGCGTTGTTGTTTACGACTATACCGTCCTCGGCCCCGGTTACCTCGCGCAGTAGGCGCTGGATGTGCGAGTAGCGCTTGCCGCGCTTGCCCTTTGCCGTGTCGTACTCAAGCGTTGAGTAGCCGCTTGCGATGCGCAGAATGTTTTCGAGCGCGCCGAGCGGCAGGGCGGAGCGTCCGAGGTTCGTGTGCACCACGATGCCCGTTGCGTTGATCACCGGGCGAAGGCTGTAGGCGCTCATGCCAGCAAGCGTGCATGCTATCTCGGGGGCCATGTCCGAAAGGGTGGTCTTGACCTTCTTGCCCGCGACGATGGCCTTCCTTCGCGCGTCGATGGCCTTGCGCACGGCCTCAAGCACGTAGGGCCGGGGGTGCTCGGCGAGCCAGCCCTTGGCCTCGGGGCTTTTCAGTATCTCGTCAACCGAGGGGAGCTTTCTCAGATTTTCCTTCATGGTTAGTTTTTAACACATTTACGGGGTGTTATGCAATAGATGCGTTCTTTTCTTGCTTGCCCAAGAAAAGAACCAAAAGAAGTGCACCCTCAGAAAATCTCCGGGCGCTCCGCTTTAGTCGGCCTCCGGTAAACCGATTCAAACTCAGCGCTAAAGCGCCTCAAACACGAATCGCTTTTTAACCCTGCGCCCTCCCTCGCTCCGCTGAGATTTTCAAATGGGGATTTAAAAGAAGGAATGGCCTAATTAAGAAATTTTCTACTCGCCCTTCTCTATGAAAAGCGTCTGGGTGGGGTAGGCGAACTCGATGCCGCGCTTCGCGAATTCCTCGCCAAGCTTGAGGTTAATCTCCTGCTGGACGTCCATGTACTTGACGTAGTCGCCGTTCGTGACATAGTAAACGGTCTCCACGTCGAGGCTGAAGTCGCCGTAGTTGTTGAAGTGCGAGCGGTCGAACCGCGCGTCGGGGATGGCGTCGATAATGCCCTCTATGATGCCGGGTATCTCCTTCACCTGCTCGATGGGGGTCTGGTAGGTGACGCCTATCTTAAACACGATGCGGCGCTCCTGCATGCGCTTGTAGTTTCGGATGCGCGAGCTCGTGAGATCGGTGTTCGAGAACACGAGCTGCTCTCCGCTGAGGCTTCGGATGCGGGTGGTCTTGATGCCGATGTGCTCGATGTTCCCCATGTAGTCGCCTATGACGACGAAGTCGCCGAGCTCAAATGGCCTGTCCATGAGTATCGAGAAATAGCTGAAGAGGTCCCCGAGCACGGCCTGCGCGGCAAGCGCAACGGCGATGCCGCCGATGCCCAAACCCGCCACAACGGTGGATATCTTGAAGCCGAGGTTGTCGAGCAGGAACGTGACGCCGATGCCCCATATGGCCACCTTGAGTATCGGCAGCAGGCGGCGGAGGCTTTTCCTGCGCTCCTCGTCCTCTGCCCGCGCCTCCCAGTAGCGCTCGAAGGCGTAATAGACGACCGAGACGCCGAGCCTGACGCCGAGAATCGTAATGAGCGCGATGCCCGCAACGTTTACGGCCTTTGTTATCTGCTCCGAGAGCACGAGGTTCTGGATGGAGATGTAGAACACTCCGAAGTAAAGAAGCGGCAGGAGCTTTTTCTCCACGAGCGTGATGAGCAGGTCGTCGATGTTCGTGGCGGTCTGCTCGGCCTTTTTCTTCATGCCCCGCACCACGATGTTTTCCACGACGCGCACGGCGAGTACGCCGAGGACGAATATGGCCGCGCTCGTCAGGTATGCAAGCAGGTCGTTGCCCAGGAATTCCTTATGCGGCAGGTTCGAAAGCATTTGTTCTGGCAATTATACCAGAACGGGCGGGAGAGTCACAGGCGAGCGCTCCATATCGGCATGTATCATCATCTCTCGGGGCATGTACTTATCGGCGCATCCATAGTAAAATGCAGTAAATGGTGCATTAATTAACCATAAGGGAGGAACCTCCGATGAGCATTATGCGAAAAGTCCTTTTGGCGTTCTGCGGTATCGTCTTGGTGTTCTCTCTGGCTGCGTGCCAGAAGGAAGGCCCGCTTGAGAAGGCCGGAAAGAAGATAGACAAGGCGGTCAAACAAACCGGGGACGACCTGGAGAAGGCCACAAAAGACTTCGAAGACTCAAACAACAAGTAGACTGCATGCACAAAAAGGGCGGCACCTGCCTCTCGGGATGGCAGGCGCCGCCTTTAAGTTTTCTTCGTTCGTCTCTTTACTTCCCGAGCACCTTGGGCCAGTTCTTGTCGCCCTTGACGATATTGCCGGGAATGTCCTTGCTCCATTTGTCCCGCACGTCGGGGTTGAAGTTCAGGTAGAGCTTGCCGTCCACGATGGTCCATGCGAAGGGGTCGATATCAGCCGTGGTCCCACGGCTCACTGCGTACGCTCAGTAGCCGCCGTACTGGGGGGCGTAGCGCTCCGGGGCGGACTTGAACATCTCGAGGTCCGTGGCGTTGGCGAAACGCCACTTGGCGCCTTTCCACTCGTACTCGAACTCCGGGCTGCCCTTCGTAGGCTCGCCAATGGTGAAGTACGCCACGGTGTCGTAGCCCTTTATGGCCACGCCGTCCTTGGTCATGTTGATCGCGGTCAGCGCTTGCGAGGAGCAGGCGAAAAACAGCGCCACCGCCGCCACGGTTATCAGACTAAACGCGAGTTTTCCTCTCATCGGTGCCTCCTCAGGCATGTATTTTATAGATAGATTATCCCAGAAACGTGGAAAATGTAAGTGCCGGTGATTACAATTATTGGTATGACGCGAAAAATAAGGCCCAAACAGCCGCCCGTCCCGGCCGAGAGGCCCGAGACCGCACGTCAGGAGATAATCCACGTGCTAACGGGCAACACGCTTAGCGCGCGGGATATTTCGATAAACGTGGGCGTGCGCGAGCGCGACGTCTATGACCACCTCGAACACATCCGGCGGAGCCTCGAGCGCAAAGGGGGCGAGCTCGTGGTGACGCCGAGTGAGTGCCGCAAGTGCGGCTTCGTATTCAGGAAACGCGACAGGCTCACGAGGCCGAGCAAGTGCCCCTCGTGCAGGGGGCAGTCCATAACGGAGCCGCTTTTTTCGGTGAAGCCCTGAGGGGGCGCGTCCACTTTATTCAGAGGATAATTTATACTTGGAAACGATGAACGAGAAAGCTGAGCTAAGGGCGCATTTCGACTTCGTCCGCGCGGCGGCCATCATCGCCATATTCTTCTTCCATATCTACGACTACTCCTTCGGCGGGTTCGGAAGCGTGGGGGCCCGCATGCACAAGGGCATACTGCCGGCCCTGTTCGGGAGCGCGCACGGCTTTCAGGACTACCTATGGGGCGCCGCACAGCTCGTCATGAGCCTCGGAGACAAAGGGGTGGAGCTCTTCATCATAGCAAGCGGGTTCGGGCTCTACCTGAGCTATCTAAGGAAGAAGCCCACGTGGCTTGAGTTTTACAAGCGGAGGGTCATAAGGGTGCTCTCGCTTTACTGGGCGGCCTGCCTCGTTATATACGCTGTGTTTCCGGTGACGCTCAAGCACCTGCTTCTGAACGTATTCCTCGTGCAGATATTCACGCGAAGCTACATAGTATTCGGCGCGATGTGGTTCATCGGCTATCTGTTCTTCCTGTACCTCCTGTTCCCGCTCTTCGTTCTCGCCTTCAAAAACGAGTACGTAAAGTGGGGGCTTTTCGCCGCATCGTTCTTTCTCACGCCGCTATGGCTGGACCTCGTGAAGCTCATGGGTTTCAAACCAGTGGGGATACCGCCCACGGCGTACTGGCAGGTCTTTCTGCTGGGCATGCTCCTGGCAGACAGCGTACACAACAAGCGCACCGTGCACCGGTGCCTCATAAACGCCTCGGTGGGAGCGCTGGCGCTCGTGTTTCTCGGGGCGGCGCTATTCCTGGTTAGCTACCACGTGTCGTACGGTGCGTTCATGCAGAGGGTGATAGGGATACTGATATTCCTCTCTCTCTCCCTCTTTACGCCCCTGATAGAGCGCTTTAAGCCGCTCATGCGGGCCTCTGGGCGATTGGCTTACGCGGCGTACGCCATATTCCTGACGCACATGATAATCTTCATCAAGGCGCTCGATATAGCCGATGCAAAGCGGTGGATATGGAAGCTCGGCGTCTATCCGAGGTTCGTGTTCAAGACCGAGCACCTGAAGTTCGCCCTAACGGTGCTTGTGCTGCTTTTTGTAACGCTGATTACGTCTTTTATTGTGCAGGCGGTGTATGATTTTATGGTAAGGCGGATAGGGCGGGTGTTTTCGCGCGAAGGAGCCGCTTCCCCTTGACTTGCGCCGGCGCAATCGATAAGTATTTAGTAGAGAGAAAGGAGCCCTGATGTCGCAGGAAAGAACAAAGCTCTGGTACATTCAGAACTTCGACCCATTCAACGCGATGCGCGACGAGGACTACGAGCTCATCGACGAGCATTCCTTCATGCGCGAGGTCAAGAAGGGCGAGGTGCTGTACCTCGAAGGCTCCTCGGACATGAACGTCTATATGCTCAAGAAGGGCGCGGTGAAGATATCCAAGCTCAACCCCCACGGCAAGGAGATCATCCTGGACATCTTCGGCAAAGGCGCGATATTCGGCGAGATGCCCGGCGTGCAGCTTGAGATGAGGGACGAGTCCGCGGTGGTCATCGAGGACGGCCTCATCTGCACCATGGAGCGCAAGTATTTCGACGACGCCCTTAAGGCCATCCCGGACCTCTCGACGAGCGTAACCAAACTGATAGGCCTGAGAAGGCACAAGATAGAGAACAAGCTCATATCGCTTCTTTACAGCTCGGTGAGGCAGCGCCTGGCAAGGACGCTGCTTACGCTGCTCGAGGACTTCGGCGTGCCACACGAAAATGGCCGGATGATAAGAGTGAAGCTAACCCACATGGACTTCGCCGACCTCATCGCTTCCACCCGCGAGACCGTCACGGCGGAGCTCAACAAGCTCAAGGGCGAGGGCGTCATCGACTTCGAAGGCAAGAACGTAGTCGTGGTCTCGACCCAGAGACTTGAGTCCGTAGCCCAGTAAGGGCGACCGCATTTCCGCTTTGTAATTCCGCTTACTGAAATACCCCACCGCCGCTGAGATAATACAGACAGGAAAATGAGCGTCCGGAGGCGGCTATGTCGAGTGACGAAGATTCTGCAAGCCTTGCGAAGTCGCGGCGGAGCTTCTTCGAGATCACCAGGGAGCTCAGGAGGCAGTTGCTCGTGAAAAAAGCGGAATACCACAAGGCCGCGACCGTCGAGGACGCTTCGCCGGAAAAGCTCCGCGCCCTTGAGCAGGCCATAAACGGGCTCGAGGCGCAGATAAGGCGTAGATGGCCGAGATAGGGCGACCATCTTCGGGGTCCGGGGGTACACCCTCCGGGCCCTCCCCCTAAAGCCCGGGACAAGGGCTCAACCTTGACAACGGTTAGGTTTCGTGATAATTAATGTGTTATCCATCCCTACATAGGTAAAGGAGAATAAAATGAAAAAGTTCGCACTACTTGCCTTCCTCCTGGTGCTCTTCCCGCTCATCGCCAACGCACAGGAAGAGGGAAAGTTCACGAGGCACTACGCAAACAGCAAGTTCGTCATCTCCGAGGGCGGCAAGTACAGCGTCGAGATGCTCGTCATCGGCGACATGCTCAAGACCGGCATGAACTCCCTTGACATGGTCGTGCACGACTCAAGCGACCACGACGTCATGGGCGCCAAGCTCACCGTCACCCCCTGGATGCCCGAGATGGGCCACGGCGTAAAGACGGAGCCTACCATAACCGAGAGGGGCGGCGGTCTCTACAGCGCAGAGAACGTCGAGATAACAATGCCCGGCATGTGGCAGATAAAGGTCGCCGTCGATAAGGACGGCGTGGAGGACACGGCAATATTCGAGTTCCCCAACGTACATCCCGCCGGGGGTGGCATGATGAACATGCACATGCCCTCGGCCACCGAGGTGCCGGAGGGGCTTAACATTTCAAGGATAGTGGAGTCCGACAACGGCATCTTCAGGGTCACCTGGATGAGCGACGACGACCCCGTTCCGGTAAACAAGGTGCACGGGTGGAGGCTCTACATAGAGACCGTGGACGGAATGCCTGTCACCGACGCCGATATCGCAATATCCGGCGACATGCCCGAACACGGACACGGCCTGCCCACTAAGCCTCGCGTGGCGAAGAACATGGGCGACGGCGTGTACGTCATCGAGGGAATGAAGTTCCAGATGCCCGGCTGGTGGGTGATGCACTTCACCATAACCTCGGGCGACAAGCAGGACTCGGTGACGTTTAACCTGAAGACTCAGCTATAGGGGAGGGGAGCGAAAATGAAGAGGACGGTACTTATCATCGTCGCGGCCCTCGCGGCATGCCTTTTAAGCGGCAGGGCCTTCGCGATACACCCGGCGGGCCCGCACGACTGGAGCCCAGCGGAGAAGGAGGTCATCCGCTCTCTGTGGATAGGGAGCCTCCCGCCGCCGCCGCTTGACCCTTCGAACAAATACTCCGGCAACGCCGATGCCGCGCGCCTCGGCGAGAAGTTCTTCTTCGACGGCAGGTTCAGCGCCGACGGCTCGGTGTCGTGTTCCACGTGCCACCGGCCGGACATGCAGTTCTCCGACAGCCTCCCACTCGCCCACGGCATGGGCACCACCGCCCGCCGCACGATGCCCCTCTTGGGCATGGCGTACCAGTCGTGGTTTTTCTGGGACGGCAGGGTGGACAGCCTCTGGGCGCAGGCCATGGCCCCGCCCGAAGCGCCGCTTGAGCACGGCATCACAAGGACGAGGTGCGCGCAGATAATAGCCGAAAACTATAAGTACGAATACGAGAAGGTCTTCGGGCCGTTGCCCGACTTCAACGAGAAGGACTACCCGGCCATAGCGAGGCCCGCGCCCGAGGACGCGGCGGCCTACGAGGCCTGGGAGAATATGAAGCCCGAGATGCGCGACAACGTCAACCGCGTCTTCGTTAACATGGGCAAGGCCATCGGGGCGTACGTGAGGCTCATCATGCCCGGCGAATCTCGCTTCGACCGCTACGCCGAGGCCATACTGAAGGGCGACATGCAGACCGCCGAGCGCACATACGCCGACGAGGAAGCGGCGGGGCTCAGGCTCTTCATAGGCAAGGCCAAGTGCACGAACTGCCACACGGGCCCGCTGTTCACGAACGGCGACTTCCATAACACCTTCGTCCCCCCGCGCGAGGGCGCGGCGGAGGACCGGGGACGCGCGGAAGGAATGCGGCAGGTCTTCCGAAGCCTTTTTAACTGCATGAGCAAGTACAGCGACGCGGACCCAGAGATGGACTGCAACGAGCTCAGGTATATGGACACCGATACCGCCAAGTACATAGGCGCGTTCAAGACACCGACGCTCAGAAACGTGGCCGACCGACCGCCGTACATGCATGCCGGGGAGTTTGAGTCGTTGGATGAGGTGCTGCGTTTCTACAGGACATCGAAGAACCCGGAACTCGGGCACGCGGACCTCACGGACGAGGAGTTGAAGGAACTCGAGGCCTTTCTGCGTACGCTGAGCGGAACCATAAAGGTTCTCGAGCCGGGGAAGTAATAAATAGCTTAACCGGTTTCAAGGGGGGATTAAGATGAGAAAGAGCGTTGCAGCCCTATGCGCGATCTGCATCGTGCTCGCCTTTGCCGTGCCGGCCCTCGCCCACTGCGAGATACCCTGCGGCATCTACGACGACGAGGCGAGGATGAAGGAGATGGCCGAAGAGATCAAGACCATCGAGAAGGCCATGAACGAGATAGTAAGGCTTCAGGCCCAGTCTCCAGTGAACTACAACCAGCTCGTTCGCTGGATAAACAACAAGGAAGAGCACGCACGGGCCCTTCAGGAAATAGTCTGGCAGTACTTCATGACCCAGCGCATCAAGCCGGTCACCACCACCGACACGCTTGCGCACGACAAGTACCTCAAGAAGCTCGAGATGCTCCACCTCATGCTCTACTACGCCATGAAGTGCAAGCAGACCACCGACCTCTCGAACGTGGATAACCTCAGGGCGCTCCTGCAGGACTTCGACCGCGAGTACTTTGAGCGCGATATGCAGGAGCAGGAGCAGAATAAGGCGCCCACGAACATATTCGATGAGCTCGAAAAGAGGCTGGGCAAGTAGCGAGCGTTGCGCTTACCGCCGGGACGCGTTCCGCGCCCCGGCGTTTGGTTATAATATGGTGTGAAAAACAGGCTATGGCCCTATATCGCGGTTATCGTCCTTCTGGGCGCGCTCGCCTACTCTAATACCCTGCACTCGCCGTTCGTCTTCGATGACGAGATAGACATCCTCAACAACTCCGTCATCAGGGACATGGGAAACATCCCCGGCATGTTCGCTGGAAAGTTGGAGTCGTGGGCCTCGCGTCCGCTCATGAACGCCACCTTCGCCGTAAACTACGCCATAAGCGGATACAGTTCATGGAGCTACCACGCCGCGAACCTCGCCCTGCATCTGATAAACACGGTGCTCCTGTTCTGGCTCATCGTGCTGACCGGACGCCATGCGGGATACGAAGAGGACAGGTTGCGGCTCACGGCGGTGCTTACGGCGGCGCTCTTCGCCCTTCACCCCGTGCAGACCGAGGGCGTGACGTATATCATGAGCCGCTCCGCGCTGCTTGCGGCGTGCGCGTTTTTCGCGGGGCTGATACTCTTTCTTAAGGCGGCCACCTCCGCGAGGCGAAAGTGGCTCTATGCGGCGGGGCTGTTCGTGGTATCGCTTGCGGGAATGGCCTCGCGCGAGAACTTTATGGTCTTCCCTGTGGTGCTCGTCGTGTACGACCTGTTCTTCATCGCGCGCCTGAGGGTGAGGGACGTGGCATCAAGGTATGCGATATACCTTCCGGTGTTTCTCAGTCTCCTCTACATGGGCTATCTTACGGTAGCGAACACCTACGACGTGGCGTCGGAGTTCCCGGGCTGGGGTATTCCGCCCGTGCAATACGTGCTTACGCAGTTCAAGGTGCACTGGTCGTACGTGAGGATGCTCGCATTTCCCGTGGGGCTCACCATAGACCACGACTTTCCGTTAGCGAAGGGTTTGATGTCGCCCGACGTGCTGCTTGCGGCGGCGGCATACGCGTGCCTATGGCTGTGGGTCGTGGTGAGGGCGAAGAGGTGGCCCGCGGCCGCTTTCGGCGTCTTCTGGTTCCTGATAATCCTGGCGCCGGTATCGTTTGCCCTCGGGGCTTCGGGATATCTGATGAACACGAGGCTCGGCGACGTGATGGCAGAGCACAGGATGTATCTCCCCTCGGCGGGAATATTTCTCGCCGTATCGGCGGCGGCCTCTTCGCTTGCGGCAAAGAGGGGAAGAAAACTAACTGTAGCCGTGGCGGTGGTTGCCGCTCTGTCTCTGGTGCTTGCGGCCGGGACGCACGAACGAAACAAGGTCTGGAAAAGCCCGATCACGCTCTGGCAGGACGCGGTAAAGAAGTCCCCGGGAAGTTTCCGCGCGCAATATAACCTCGGAAACCTCTATCTCAATAAGAAGATGTACGCCAAGGCCGTGCCGCTTTTTCGCGAGTCCATTCGCCTGAAGCCCGATTTCTACCGCTCTCACTTTAACCTGGGGATAATCTATTACAGGCATGGAATGATAGACGAATCGATAGATGAGCTCGAAACGGTTATCAGGCTTGAGCCGAGCTACTACAAGGCTCACCTCGGTCTGGTTACGATGTACCACAACCGCGGCGACGATGTTGCGACAAGGCGGCATCTCAAGGAGATACTGTGGCTCTGGCCGGGCGACAAGAAGGCGCTGGACCTGATGAAGAAACTCGATGCCGAAGAGAAACGGTGATGGGATCTCGGCTGAAGATAAAATTGATGGTCGTGACCGTCGTAGCTCTGCTGCCGTGCTCCCTTGCGTGGGCTGGCGACGTCTTTGAGATAAACTCGTCCACAACCGTGGTCGGTAATATGAAGCCATACACCATCTCGGGCGACGAGGCCCTTCACGAGGTGGCCGTGGCCCATGGCCTCGGTTACGGTGAGCTCACCGAGGCCAACGCCTCGGTGGACCCCTGGGTGCCCGGTGAAGGCACGGTCATAAGGCTGCCCAAGCTCTGGGTGCTTCCGGACGCCCCGCGCAGTGGGATAGTGGTTAACCTTGCCGAGATGCGCCTCTATCATTACTTCACCAAGGACGGAAAGAAGTTCGTGGCCACCTATCCCGTGGGCGTGGGCCGCGAGGCCTTCGACACCCCCACCGGCAGATACCGCATCTCGCAGAAGACCGAGGACCCGTCCTGGATAGTGCCCGAGTCGATACGACAGGATAACCCAGACCTCCCGAGGGTCGTGCCCCCGGGGCCCGACAACCCGCTCGGCAAATACGCGATGCGCCTGTCGGGCACGGATTATCTCTTGCACGGCACGAACCACCCCTTTGGGATCGGGCGCAGGGTGAGCCACGGCTGCATTCGCATGTACCCGGCGGACATAGAGGAGCTGTTCGGCGCAGCAAAGTTGGGCGAGACGGTGCGGGTCGTGTATCAGCCGGTGAAGGCAGGCGAGCGCGACGGCGAGGTCTATGTGGAGGTGCATAGGGACTACCTTGGCGAGGGCGATGCCTTGTGGAGCGATACCATTCAGATGCTTGCCGGGCGCGGGTTTCTTGATGATACGGACTCGGGCCTCCTGCACTTCGCGCTCGAGGCCCGCACGGGCGTGCCCTTCGTGGTCACGCCGGAGGACGCAAAAACCCCCGAGGTAGCCCAGGCAGCGGGACGGTAGACCCGCGCCCCCCGAGCCGCCGCGGGGGTTTTTTAAAAATGTTTCGTTTATTTCATCTGCTGCATCTCGAACGACTTCTCGCACTTCTTTGCAGCCGCCTCTGCCCTGTCTGCGGCGCTCTCGCACCTGTCCACCGCCGCGTCGAGCTTGTCCATTCTCTGCTCAAGCGCGGTGACGCGCGAGTCCAGCGTCGCACACCCCGTAAGCATCATCGAACATAGCAAAATCGTGATAATACTTAGAGCTTTCAACCCCCATCACCTCCTTTGCGAATTTGACCGTTACGTAAACATTGCCATAAAAACATAATCATGTCAATAATTCTCGGCTTGAAAATAGGGCGGGATAAGACCGGGCCTTCCGATACCTTCCATGCTTCTGTTATACTTGCGAAAATGCCAAACTCCTTCGTAGAACTGAAATCGGAACGGAACAGTTTAATGTTCTGCTTCAGGGTTTTAATCCTCTGCATTTTTCTGTGTTTTATCCTTATTACAAGCGCAATTGCGGCAACGGACGTGGTCGAGGTCGTCGGAGGTCTTCTGCGTGAGGGGAATATCGAGAAGGCCGAGGCAGCGGTCGACGAGTATCTGGCAAATAACCCCGATGACGTCGATGTCCTGATGATGAAGGGCAATGTCATAACGTATGGCGTGATGAAAGCGTTCGGTGATGTGCAGGTCTCGTCAAACCCGGATGAGTCTATTTACGATAGTTCGATAGGATTCATAGGCGAGCCGGTTGTCCTGTTCCCCAAGGAAAAGGCGAGTGAGGTGGCCGGCTACTGGCTTAAAGCCCTCTCTCTGGATAATTCCCGAGGCGACATCCATCGGGGGCTTTGCTATGTCTATTCCATGGCATTGATGAAAGACGAGCTTATAGAAAGGCTTAAGATACTCAGAGAAACGTTTCCCGATGAGGAACGCCTTATATTCAGCATGGGCGACTACGCGAGGATGTTCGATGAGCGTGGAGATTTCGAGGACGCCATGTACATCTACAATGAAGTCGCTAAGCTCTACCCAGAAAGCGGTAATGTTTTGAGCGACATCGCGGCCATGTATTTTAAGAATGGCGACATCGTCAATGCGGCCTCTTACATCGGTGAGGCGGTACAGAAGCGGGATGTTGACGAAATGACTCTTAACAATGCTGTACTGATGAATTCGATTATCGGGGATTACGAAAAGGCCCTGTCAGTCCTTAAGAAACTTTCCGAGGTCGAGCCCGGCGATAGTGAGTGGATGCTATACGAAGGCCTTATGGGAAGGCTTGCGGGCGATGCGGGATGGAGAAAGCAAGTCGGAGATTACATAGAAGCCGGGAGCGGAAAGGACCTGGAGCTTGCCACGGCGCTTGCCAAGCCCGGGGAAGAGACCATGGACAGGTATCTGGAGGATATAGAAAAGGTCAAGAACTCTTATTACCTGTTCCTCCTTCACGAGCGAGCCGTGGAGCTTTTCCCGGAAAGCTTCGAGCCCCTGTTTAACCTTGCGGAACTATATACTTTTTACAATAACCATGACCGAGCTATCAGGCTGTACGACGAGATCGAGAAAAAAGGTCTTTATGGAAATAGCGATGAGAAGGAGGAGTTCAATTTCTATTACGCATGGTCATTGTACAAAGCGGGCAGGGCGGACGCTTCGCTTAAGAGGTGGAAGGCTCTCCTTGATAGCAAGGACTTCTACAGGAAGAGCGCCGCGGCCTACTTTAGCGGAAAGTACTACGAAGAAAAGGGTGATATCGAGCAGGCCCTACACTACTACGGGCTCGTAAGCGACAAGGCAAGTGAGTCCAAGTACGCGACATATTCCTGGAACAGGGTAAAGGTATTGACTCAAAAGTAGTTATTAAAAGTCCCTTTACCTAACCGCGCGCCAGATGTTAAAATCTCATGCTTCATCAATCCTATCATTACTTTCAGGGGGACATCTTATGGCAAAGATAACAAGAGCACTTATAAGCGTTTCCGACAAGACCGGCGTGGTCGAACTCGCCAAGGGCCTCCAGGCCATGGGCGTAGAGATTCTTTCAACCGGCGGCACCGCCAAGGCAATGCAGGACGGCGGCGTCAAGGTCATCGACGTCTCCGAGTTCACCGGGTTCCCCGAGATGATGCAGGGGAGGTTAAAGACCCTGCACCCGCTCGTGCACGGCGGGCTTCTTGGCAGGCGCGACAGCGAGAGCGACCGCAAGGAAATGGAGGCCCACGGCATAAAGCCCATAGACATGGTCGTGGTGAACCTCTACCCCTTCGAGGCGACCATATCGAAAGAGGGCGTCACCTTCGAGCAGGCAATCGAGAACATAGACATCGGCGGCCCCACCATGCTCCGCTCGGCGGCGAAAAACCACAAGGACGTGGCCGTCATCACGGACCCCGAGGACTACGAGCCCGTATTGAAGGAGATGCAGGAAAACGGCGGCGAGGTTGCCTACAAGACTCTCTACAGGCTGGCGCGCAAGGTCTTCGAGCACACCTGCAACTACGACACCCTCATAGCCGAGTACCTGCGCGACCGCGAAGAGGGCAAGGAGGACTTCCCCAAGACGCTTACCTTCACGGCAAAGCGCGGCAACATCCTGCGCTACGGGGAGAACCCGTTTCAGAAGGCGGCCTTCTACGAGGAGCGCTCGAAGGGATACCTCTCGCTCGCGGCGGCCAAGCAGCACCAGGGCAAGGAGATGTCGTTCAACAACTACTACGACACGCACAGCGCCCTCGTTCTGGCGCTCGAGTTCGATAAGCCCGCATGCTCCATCATCAAGCACAATAACCCCTGCGGCGTAGCGGTGGGCACCGGCGCGGCCGACGCCTACGTAAAGGCGCTTCAGACCGACCCCATAAGCGCATTCGGCGGCGTTCTCGCCTTCAACTGTCCCGTGGACGGAGACGCGGCGCGCGAGATGGTTAAGCTCTTCATAGAGGTCGTAATCGCGCCGTCGTTTACCGAAGATGCCCTGAAGGTCTTCAGCGACAAGCAGAACGTGAGGCTCCTCGAGCTTCCGGACATGAAAAACCCCCTCAAGGGCTACGACATGAAACGCATCGCCGGCGGGTTCCTGCTTCAGAACTGGGACACCATGAAGGTGGACGTGCGCTCCCTTAAGGCCGCCACCAAGCGGCAGCCCACGGCGGACGAGCTCGACGGCCTGGAGTTCGGATGGCGCGTCTGCAAGCACGTAAAGAGCAACGCGATAGTCTATGCCTACAAGGATATGACCGCGGGAATCGGCATAGGACAGACGAGCCGCGTGTTCGCCGCGAGAACCGGCGCGCAGAACGCGGTGCTTCCATTGAAGGGTTCGGTGGTCGCCTCGGACGGTTTCTTCCCGTTCAGAGACGGACTGGACGAGCTTCACGAGCAGGGCGTTACCGCGGTGATACAGCCCGGCGGCTCGCTTAAGGACGAAGAGGTCATAAAGGCCTGCGACGAGCACGGCATGGCAATGCTCCTTACCGGCGCGCGGCACTTCAAGCACTAAGCAAAGAGGCTATAGATGAAGGTACTCGTTATAGGCGGAGGAGGGCGCGAGCACGCGATGGTATGGAAGCTCGCGCAGTCAAAGAGGGTGGAGAAGATATACTGCGCCCCGGGAAACGCGGGTATCGCGCAGCACGCCGAGTGCATAAACACGAGCCCCACCGACTTCGACGCCCTCCTGGACTTCGTCAAGCACGAGTGGGTAGACCTCACAGTGGTGGGCCCGGAAGACCCGCTTGCCAGGGGGATAGTGGACGCCTTTGAGAAAGAGGGCCGACTCATCATGGGCCCCAGCGCCGAGGCGACCCAGCTCGAGTCTTCGAAGGCCTTCTGCAAGGACTTCATGAAACGCTGGGGCATACCCACCGCCGAGTACAAGACCTTTTCATCCTACACGCAAGCCGAGGAGTACATCCGCATGAAGGGCACCCCGGTAGTGGTGAAGGCGGACGGCCTTGCCGCAGGGAAGGGCGTGATAATATGCAACACCCACGAGGAGGCGATGGACGCCCTTAAGCTTGTGATGAAGGACAAGGCCTTCGGAGAGGCGGGCAACAGGGTGGTCGTCGAGCAGTGCCTCGTCGGCGAGGAGGCCTCGTACATGGCCTTCATCGACGGCAGCACGATGCTTCCAATGGTGAGCTCGCAGGACCACAAAAGGGTCTTCGATAACGACGAGGGCCCGAACACCGGAGGCATGGGCGCCTACAGCCCCGCCCCGGTCGTAACGGCCGAGATGGAAAAGAAGATAATGGAAAAAGTTATGCGGCCGACCCTGAAGGGCCTTCGGCGCGACGGCATAAAGTACAAGGGCATACTCTACGCGGGCATCATGATTCAGGACGACGAGCCCTACGTGCTCGAGTTCAACTGCCGCATGGGAGATCCCGAGACGCAGCCCATACTCCAGCGCCTCGATACGGACTTCGCAAGCATATGCATGGCCATCGCGCAGGGCAAACTGCACGACATCGAGCTTAAGTGGAAGCCGGAGGCCTCGGTCTGCGTGGTGGTAGCCTCCGGCGGTTATCCCGGGAAGTACGACAAGGGCATCCCGATTAAAGGGCTCGACGAGGCCGCGAAGGTGCCCGACACCGTCGTCTTCCACGCGGGCACCACCTTTAACGACGGCGATGTGGTTACCGCGGGCGGCAGGGTGCTCGGCGTCACGGCGCTCGGCGCGGACATCGCCGCGGCGAAGAAGCGCGCCTACGAGGCCGTGGAGAAGATCCACTTCGAGGGAATGCATTTTCGCAAGGACATCTCCGACAAGGCCGTAAAGCACCTCGGGTAAAGTTCACTCCATTTCTGTTGCTAATGACATTTCCCCCCGAATGGGTTAAAATTAATTTCATTATTAACGCGCGCACAGCCGCTTTAAGGAGGCCTCGATGAAGGTGCTAATTCTGATGGGTTCGGACTCGGACCTCAAGGTGATGGAAAAGTGCAAGGAGACGCTCGACAGCCTGGGCATCGTATCGAAGATGACCGTGGCATCGGCCCACCGCACGCCCGAGAGGGTCACGGCACTCGTCAAGGAGGCCGAACGCAAAGGGGCGGAGGTCATAGTCTGCGGCGCTGGAATGGCCGCGCACCTGGCAGGGGCAGTAGCCGCGCAGACCGTGCTCCCGGTGATAGGCGTCCCGCTTAGCTCTTCCGCCCTCGACGGCATGGACGCGCTCCTTTCCACCGTGCAGATGCCCCCCGGAGTTCCCGTCGCCACGGTCGCCATAGGCAAGGCGGGCGCCAAGAACGCCGCAGTGCTCGCCGCGCAGATAATCGCCCGCAAAGACAAGGACGTGCTCAAGAAGCTCCGCGCCTTCCGCAAGAAACAGTCCTCCGAGGTAGAGAAGAAAGCCAAGAAGCTGGGGTAGGGGAAGGCCCGGACATTCCCTGTCAAGGTGAAGATAGGAGATCTTTCCGCCCATACGGTTCACCGTAAGATATTATGGACATCCTTGTTAGCGGGATAAAAATCCTTTTCCAAGCCGGGCTTGTCATTTTGTTAGTCTTTAGCCTATTCCACTGGATCCGTACTGGATTCTGGGTCCCGAGGTATATACATTTTGCCGCAGTTTGTTCGATGGTAGTGGCTGCACTATTGGCCTATGGAGAGTTTTCGTCAGGGGGCGGGCATAAGATGGTATACCTTGTCTTAGTAATCGGCTTTCCGTTATCTGTGTATTTAATATATGGCATCTATGGCGGCGGCTTTCATTCTAAAGAGCTGCGTATAAACCAGCTGCTATCCATAGACCGGGCGATGGATAAAGATGAAGCGCTATCGCTATTAAAGGAGCAACTGGGCACATATAAGGAATGGTCGTATGAGAATCTATTGATATTGTCCGCAAATGGCCAGTCCGTGGAAATCACTTCGGGTTCCGGCAGGAGATATAAATTCACAATTCAAGTTAACGCCCGCGATGACAGGGCGGATGATCCGTTGCAGGTTGTAGGAATACTTACCGACTTGGGTAAGCGATTCTACAGGCCGCGCAGTTGGGCAATGTTTCTCATGAACAAGCGCGGAGAGGTCATTGGAGACGGCCTTAAGAATTATTAGTTGTTATGTCTGGTTGCAGTCCCGCCATATATATTGTAGATTTCGTGTAGAAAGTATTACTCTAAATCGTGTCGAACGTAGCTATTAGGAAGCTATCTTTTCTGGACAAATATCTTACGCTCTGGATATTTGCCGCAATGCTCGTTGGCGTCTCGTCCGGATACCTCATGCCCGACCTCGAGTCCCTAATTAATAAATTCTCGGTCGGCACCACGAACATCCCCATTGCTATCGGCTTGATCCTCATGATGTATCCCCCGCTGTCGAAGGTCAGGTATGAAGAGCTCGGCCAGGTGTTCAGAAACAAGCGCGTGCTCGTGCTTTCGCTCGTTCAGAACTGGGTAATAGGCCCCGCTCTGATGTTCGCCCTCGCCATACTGCTTCTGCGCGACCACCCCGCCTACATGACCGGGCTGATACTTATCGGTCTTGCCCGGTGCATCGCAATGGTAATAGTATGGAATGACCTCGCGTGCGGAGACAGGGAATACGCCGCCGCCCTGGTGGCGTTCAACTCACTGTTCCAGGTCCTTTTCTTCTCCGTTTACGCCTATGTGTTCATAACGGTGCTTCCGCCGATGCTCGGGCTTAAGGGACAGGCGGTCAACATAACTATCGGGCAGATAGCCAAGAGCGTGTTCATATATCTCGGCATACCGTTTATCGCCGGGATGCTGACCCGCTTTACGATGTTAAAGCTCAGGGGGAGGGAATGGTACGAGAATAAATTCATCCCGAAAATAAGCCCCATTACCCTTATAGCCCTGCTTTTTACCATTGTGGTCATGTTCACGCTAAAGGGCAACTATATAGTCCAGCTTCCCCTTGACGTGGTTCGCGTGGCAGTACCGCTCCTTATTTATTTCGTCTTGATGTTCCTCGTATCCTTCTGGCTTGGCAGGAGGTTCGGGGCCGGATACGAGAAGACGGCCACCCTTTCATTCACGGCCGCAAGCAATAACTTCGAGCTCGCCATAGCGGTGGCGGTTTCGGTGTTCGGGCTGAACTCCGGAGAGGCGTTTGCGGCAGTTATCGGCCCACTGGTGGAGGTGCCCGCGCTTATCGGGCTTGTGAATGTCGCGCTGTATTTTCAAAAGAGGTTTTTCCCCAGCCGGTATTGCGAGATCGCGGAGATTAAGCCGCACGCGTAGCAATAATTTTTACCATCCGCAAGTATGGAAACGCCCCAGCGGATTAATTCGCCATTTTCCCTCTGGTAAGGGGCCCCGAAATGAGGTAGAATCAGGATAGGCACTGCTATGAGAATACCTCTTTTCGAGCTACTGGTCAGCATTGGCGACGTCGTGGACCTGATGAGCCCCACGGTGCAAAACCACCACAAGCGCGTCACCTACGCCGCCCACGCCATAGGGGCCGAGATGGGCCTCGAAGACGAGGTGCTCTCGGACATCGCCCTGGCGGCCTCCCTGCACGACATCGGCGCCCTGAGCCTCAAGGAAAAGCTCGACCTCATGGAGTTCGAGGAGCGAAACTGCCACCTGCACGCAGTGCGGGGCGCGCGGCTTCTTGAGATGTTCAAGCCCTTCGAGCGCGCCGCGAAGATAGTGAAATACCACCACCAGCCCTGGCGCGAGGGCGAGGGCCTTGAGGGGCTCGGCGAGGAGGTGCCGCTCGAAAGCCAGATAATATATCTTGCCGACAGGATGTCCGTGCTCCCGCGAGACGGCGAGAGCGTCCTCGAGCAGGTTAAGGGCATCCGGGCGAAGGCCGCCGCGGGCAAGGGCAAGCGGTTTCATCCCGACGCGGTGGATGCGTTCCTCAAGGTGGCCGAGACGGAGTTCTTCTGGTTCGACCTCATGAGCCCCACCGTGGACAAGGCATTGGCGCAGATGGTGGGCCACGACATGGCGCTCACCGACGCCCGGGATCTCGAGGGGTTTGCCATGATGCTCGCGCAGGTGATAGACTTTCGCAGCCGCTTTACCGCCACGCACACAAGCGGCGTCGCCGCCACCGCAGAGGCGCTTGCCGCCCGCCTGGGCTTCGACCACGAGCAGTTGATGATGATGAAGACCGCGGGCTACCTCCACGACCTGGGCAAGCTGGCCGTGCCCTCGGAGATAATCGAGAAGCCGGCGGTGCTCACGGACCACGAGTTCAACGTGATGAAGCGCCATCCGTTCTACACGTACCGCCTCCTCGACCCCATGGGCGAGCTCGCCACCATAAAGGAGTGGGCGGCCTTCCACCACGAGAGCCTCGACGGCGTGGGCTATCCGTTTAAGCTAAAGGGCGAGGGCCTCTCGCTGGGCTCGCGCGTCATGGCCGCGGCGGACGTCTTTACCGCCGTCACCGAGGACCGCCCTTACCGCAGGGGAATGGAGCGCGCCGAGGTGATAATGATCCTCGAGGAGCTGGTGGGCAAGGCCCGGCTCGACGGGGACGTGGTCGGTGAGCTGAGGGAGAACTTCGAGGAGTTCGACCGCCTGAGGGCCGACGCTCAGGATACGGCAGGCCGGAACTTCGTGGCTTTCCTGAAACTGAGCTAAGCCTTAAGACCCCCCGCCCGTTTTCTTCCCTGGAGTCTCCGGAGCTTTGACCCGCCCGTCCAGGAGGTGCATGAGCGCGTAGTAGGGGTGGCGCAGGGTCATGCGAGGGCCGGAGTACATCATCACCTGCATTATCTTTTCCTTCATCGATGGCCTGTAGCAGTGCGAAGGGCAGTTGCCGCAGGTGGGCTTCTTCTCCTGATAGCGGCACTTGGTGAGGCGCGCGTTCGCGTACTCGAGAAGCTCCCTGCACTCGTCGCAGAGCTCCTCGCCGTGCGTCCCGTGGTGTCCGTGGCAGTAGATGTGCATCATCCTGTCGATGGTGCGCCTTTCGCGGGTGATGCGCTTGTGCTCGGCAGCTGCTTCCATGACTATATTTTACCTTCCCCGCGCGCGAGGGGGACATGAGCGGCATCATAATTTCGTGAAAAACACAGTATTCGCTGATAGAATCTATTTGTAAGGCTATGGGTAAGAGAGGCGCGATAAGAAAGACGGTTATCTACCTTGCAGCCGCCGTAGTGGCGGCGGCGGTGCTCTACGTGTTTCTGAGCATTCTGTTCTGCGACCTTCAGGTGGAGGCCGGGTGGTGCTCCGGCCTGCCTCACCTGAGCATGGAGCAGATAGAGGGCTACATCAAGGGGGCGGGGCCCTGGGGCGTGCTGGTCTCCATCGGGCTCATGGTGGCGCATTCTTTCGTGCCGTTTCCCGGAGAGCTCATCGCCATGGCAAACGGGATGATATACGGCGTGCTCTGGGGCACGGTGATAACATGGACCGGAGCGATGCTCGGCGCTTCGCTCGCCTTCGGCATCACGCGCAGGCTCGGCAGCGGTTTCGTGCACCGCATGCTCGAGCGAAAAAAGGCCCTCAAGGTTGAGGACTGGGCCGTGCGCCACGGCGGAGGCGCGGTGTTCGTCATGCGGTTCATCCCCGTCATATCGTTTAACCTCATAAACTACGCCGCGGGGCTCACTCGCATATCGTGGTGGACGTTTCTCTGGGCCACGGGCATAGGCATTCTGCCCATTACGACGCTCATGGTGGTGATGGGCGCGCACATGGAGACCATGCAGTGGTACGAGTGGCTTGTGCTCGCCGCGGCGGGTTTGTCCATGTGGGGCCTCGGGCATCTCGCATACGTGCGCCTCTACGGGAGGAAATGATAAAATCAGGGACGATGTCCGATTTCCTCTCAGGCAAAGAAATGAAGGTTCACCTCGAGTGCTTCCCCTGCTTTCTCAGGCAGTGCGTTATCGCCATAAACCTGAGCGGCCAGAACGGCGCGGGCGCAAACGAGATAGTGAGGGCCGCGCTCGTTGACATCCAGAACGCCGACCTCGATAAATCCCCGGCCCACGCCACTACCGTCATGCACCGCACGCTGCGCGAGAGGCTCGGCACCGACCCCTTCTTCGAGATCAAGCACCGGTATAACGCCATCGCCATGGAGCTCTACGGGGAACTGAAGGAAAAGATAGCCTCGAGCCCCGACCCGCTCGGCACCGCGGCCCGCCTGGCTATAGCGGGCAACGTCATAGACTTCGGCATCTACTCGACCATCGATATAGAGGGCACCGTGGAGCGCGCCCTGAACGAGCCCCTCGCCGTGGACGACAGCGATGCCTTCCACAAGGCCGTGGAGCAGAGCACCGACATCCTCTATCTTCTGGATAACGCCGGAGAGGTCGTATTCGACCGCCTGCTCATAGAGGAACTCGTAAAGCGCGGCAAGAAGGTCACGGCCGTGGTGAAGGCCGCGCCGATAATAAACGACTGCACAGTCGAGGACGCCCGCGAGGTGGGCCTCACGGAGCTATGCGATGTGGTGGACAACGGCTCGGACGCCGTGGGCACCATACTTGAGACCACGTCGCCGGAGTTCCGGGAGTTATACAATAAAGCCGACCTCGTCATCAGCAAGGGGCAGGGAAATTTCGAAACACTCTTGGGCGAAAAGCGTCCCGCGTTTTTCCTCTTTCAGTCAAAGTGCTCGGTGGTCTCCCGCGTGCTGGGGCTCAAGGAGGGCTCCATGCTCCTTGTGGGCAACGCACGGTAGTATTAGGTGTTGACTCAAATTCTCCGAGGGAGTAGAATTCCATAGTCATGGAAGTCCTTAAGGCAAGGGGCGAAGATATCAAGGACGCGCTCGTTCAGGCCATCAAGGTGCTGGGCGAGGGCGGCATCGTCGCATATCCCACCGAAACGTTCTACGGCCTCGGCGTGAGGTTCGACGACCCGGCCGCGCTTAAAAAGCTCTTTGAGCTCAAGTCCCGCCCCATGGACAAGCCCGTCTCGCTAATCGTCGGCACCGACGTCTCTCTTTCGCTCGTGGCCGACGAGGTGAGCGACCGCGCCCGCGGGCTCATCACCGCGTGCTGGCCCGGACCGCTGACGATGCTTTTCAAGGCCCGCAAGGGACTGCCCGAACATGTGGTGCTCGACGGCAAGGTGGCCGTGCGTGTGCCGGGCGATAGTTTCGCGCTACAGCTTGCGAGGGCCCTTACTTTTCCCATTACCGCGACGAGCGCAAACCCAAGCGGCGAGGGCGCATGCGACAACGCCGAACAGGTCATCAAGTTCTTCCCCGATGGGATAGACCTCCTCATAGACGCGGGCCCCACCAAGGGGGGCAAGCCCTCCACCGTGGTGGACGTCTCGGGCGACGAGATAAAGCTCATCCGAGACGGGGCGCAGGACCTCTCGGCCTGCATGTAGCCGCACCCCCCACAGGCACGCGTGTTAGAATAATCTCCTTAGAGCCTAATGTCATTGCGAGGAGGCTTTTCTTTAGGCCGACGAAGCAATCTCTCTTCCTTAATATCGAACGGCGAGATTGCCGCGCGCCCTTCGCCCGGCTCACGGCGCTCGCAATGACGAAAATTATTTATTATGAATACTCGCGCCGACGATAAGGCCGCGCTCGCGGCAGAGATGAAGGCCGCATACGAGGAGATAAGCCCGCTGATAGAGGAGTTCACGGCGCGCGTCTGCCCCGA